>Ga0315312_1000398_pt1 | contig 55581 bp, 67 predicted proteins | sample TDP7_MG_FD_203629 | JGI IMG/M metagenome (GOLD analysis project Ga0315312, IMG submission 203629) | Freshwater sediment microbial communities from Lake Towuti, South Sulawesi, Indonesia - TDP7 | ecosystem: Environmental > Aquatic > Freshwater > Lake > Sediment | place: Indonesia: South Sulawesi... | reverse complement strand
CTGATTCCAACAGAAGAAACCGGGAACACGATCTATGTACCAAAGGGTATGACGCACACCTTAGTCAGCGATTATGGGTGGATACTTGCTTAAAAGACTGCTGCCCAAGAGCGAGGTCATCAATCCGATAAGAGAGATGGATTTGAAGCGGCTTAGGAATTGGCTTCTGTTTCTACTTGTTGTCTTGATCTGGGGTTCAAACTGGGCCGTCATGAAGAGGGGACTAAGCTACATTGGCCCATTGAATTTTGTTTTCCACAGGTTCATTCTATCGGCACTCTTCTTGTCTCCCCTTCTCATTTTTCTTAAGCGGAAAATACCCAATGACAAGGAAACCTTGGCAAAGCTATTGCTCCTGGCCACTATCAACGTCTTCAGCATGGTTTCCACCAATATAGGTCTGGTCTATGAGAAGTCGGGTATAAGCGCAATCTTGACCTATACCCAACCGTTATTTGTGTTCTGTTTGGCTGTCCCGTTTCTGAACAAAGAGGCAAGAGTCACTAGACTTTTGGGAGTCACAACTGGTTTCTCGGGCGTTGTGGTACTTTCTATTCGGAAACTGAGCTCCTTTGAAAGCTTCTCGTTTTCCATCTTCTTGCTAATTATAGGTGCTTTTTTATGGGCCGTCACAATTGTTTACTATAAGAAGCTTTTGGGTCATGTAGATCCCGTTGTGACGAACATTTTCCAGCTGGCAGTAGGTGCTGGACTGCTGGTTTGTCTAGCTTCAGTTTCGGAAGGTCTGTCCTTCCCGCTCGTACAAGAGTACACACTCATAATCTTTTACATATCGTTTTTTGCGTCAAGTATAGCTCTGACCTTATGGGTTTACCTCCTAAGGGAAGAAGAAGCGACTGTTCTCTCTTCGTCAAGTTTCATGATCCCGATAGCTGCGTTGTTTTTTGGGTGGCTGATGCTCGGAGAGAATCCAGAGTTGATGTCATTTCTCGGTGTCGGCTTAATAATGGCGGGAGTATGTCTGGTTAACAGATCCTAGTTCTGAAACCCGTGGATAAGGCTAATGATAAGACTTCAAACGTATGACTTCCTAGTTTCAATAATTGGATACCTTTTTCACAGAAGCAATTCCACTGAAGATGTAGCTTCTTGGTAATTTGTGCGAGCAATTGTGAACTTGAACAGTACAGTATTTTGATGATTTCGAAAAAAGATACCCGCGGTTTTTACATGAAGTAGTCTGAAATGGGATACATCAATGTTGTGTATTGCTAGGAGTGTAAATATCAGCATAATAGGAAGCTTGAAATAATTTTCGCAGTGATTCCGTAACCAAGGTGATGGTATATTGTCGAAATTTGCTAAGGAATGGGAAACTAGGAAAGGTGGGGTCAAAGCGGTTTTGAAACCTCAGGCACCTCTCAGATCGAGACTTGAATTTGCCGTCAGGAAGATAGAAGCGCAGTCTCAACGTATTGAAGGCACTATAAGCCGTCTCAAAGGAAGAGACACGTCTCTCTTCTCGAAGGTTGTGGATGCCTATTCCAAGCATGATACGCAACGAGCTAACGCCTTTGCCAATGAACTAGCTGAGATACGAAAGACAGCCAGCTTCATGATGAACGCTAAACTAGCCCTGGAGAGGGTTATCCTAAGATTAAGAACAGTTACAGAGATTGGTAATGCCGCGGCTATATTGGCACCTGCTGCGAAGGTTCTGCAAAGCGTTGGCAAGGGAATCGCAGGGGTACTACCGAATGCTGAGCTTGAGCTCGGAGCGGTTGCAAATCTGCTCAATGAGATAATCATCGAGGCCGGCCAAACCACAGGTATGGGCTTCGATTTCGAAGCGGCTAGTGAGGACGCCCAGAAGATACTCAGCGAGGCAGCTATTGTGGCAGAGCAAAGGATGAAGGAGAAGTTCCCAGAGTTACCTACACTGAAAGCGCCTGGAGAGCATGTAGAAGAGTTCCAGTTAGGGAATCCTTAATCTAGCAGAAAAGTAAGGGTGGGGCCTCCCCACCGACATTTTTTTTGAAATTGAAAGCATATGCAAAAATGAGTGAGGAACGATGGGCGAAAGAACAAAGATGTTTGGGGCGCTGACCTTTATCGGGTTAATCGGGTTCCTGTTGGGAATAGCAGCTAGATTTCTTTACTTTGAAGCCTTGCCAATTCTCTCAGCAGCCTTTCCTCAAATCTTTGGGGTAGCTTGGCTAGTGTGGGGACTTATCGGCGCATTCCTCGCCGTAGTATGTTGCCTAATCTACGCCTGTTTGCCATAACGATCCCTTTTTTGACGGATCTCTGTCTTCCCACATTTTGCTTGGCACTTTCATACTATCTCCCGTAGGAGATCGTATATTAGAAACTCATATGTTCTGGACGATTCTTGATAGTGTGCTCTGCACATGTCTTTCGGGCGTGACACTTGGAAGATTCAAATAAGGCGATAAAGTCCGCTATTACTCTAGGCTTGAGCCCATAGTATTGGATAGACGTCTTCCCATGTATACTTATCAGAAGCCGCGTATTGTTAAACGCATTAAAAGGTAGACTCACGCTCATCACATTGGCCGTCTTTATTGCTACATTTGTATTCAATCTCTTGCTTTCTAACCACTTCTTCAATCCTTTTTTCATCTTGCTTATCGTGGCAGCCAATGCGTTCTATCTTCACTTCAGAGACTGGAGACGGCAGATAACAAGATACCGTAATGGCGCACACGTGCGTATACGGTATCCTAACCGAATTGTGGTAACATCTCCTCGAACGCTTGATGCCACGAGGCTTTTGGATGATATCGAAAAGGGCACCATAAGACACTCAGATGCCATCAGCCTTTCTGACATTACGGCGTTCAGCTATGACACGACGGTCATCTTTCCGCAGATACCGGAACAAGAAAGCAGAGCGGCTGAGCTGCCAGATTTAGCTTCCACAGATTTGCTTACATCAGAATATGGTGAAGAGCTTTATGACCTGAAGCCCATATCTCAGAGATACTTGCCTGCAATTTTTCAACCCGAATTCGACATGCGCCAGGGCAACCGCCAAAAACGAGGCCGTCAAAAGCGATTATGAGGGAGAGGAGTTAGTAGAAGACCCAAAACCGTTGCTCAACTCACTCTACCAGTTGATATGGAGGGGCCCTGCAAACTTCCACGCATGGAATTGTCAATGTCCTCTTCATATCAGATGCTGAACCAAAGTTCCCTTTCAGCCAGATAGGTAGCCGACGCTCGTGACTCGTATACTCCGATACCTCCTATATCGAGGATTTGGATGAAAGACTATAGCGGACCCGGCGGGATTTGAACCCGCAACTACCGGCTTAGGAGGCCGAGCAAAAACCTCCAGCGGGTTCTTGCATCTCCAGCAACCAGCAGTCGATTATCCAACACTACGCCCGGGCTTTCTTGAGTATGTCAAACGGTATAATTCGAGAACTGCGGCCGACATGATCAGCTACCTGGATAAGTACTTCAATACTCTTCAGGTTCCCATGGAAGTGATAACGCTTTTCAATCCCCTGTCGATAGGCCAGCAACATCATCTCAACCGGGCTTTGAGAGCACTCTTCAACTTCTGCGAGATCATCGGCTTTGACAAGACTTATCTGGACACTTTGAGGAAGGCGATTCCCAAGGACCAAATTGGCATCGACTTGAAAGTCCCGGAAGAGATTGAGATCTTTGCGAGTATCAAAAGGCTCTCGGATATCCCGCCCAAATATCAAGCGTTATGGAACCTATGTCTGGATGGTGGTCTACGGCTCATAGAAGCCATAAACGTGATTAACGATTTCAATCTGGGAAGGCTTCAGCATTTTGGTGACGTCTGCCTTTACGAAATTGGAGCTTTTAGAGGGTCCAAGCAAGCCTACTATGCCTTCTTTACGGCTTCGACCCTGAAACTCGTCCAGGATGTGAAAGAAAGAAAGATCAACCGAGTTAATGCAAGTCACTACTATAGCAAGCGTGGGATTGTCGCTCCGAAATATTTGCGGAAGTTCGTCTTCGACATGATGACAAGCGAACAGCTCAACATTCCTGAATCGGTTGCGGATTTCATGGAGGGCCGTGTTCCCAAGACTGTCGGAGCCAGGCACTACATGAAGCTTAAGCGTCAAGCCGTACAGTTCTACCCTCGATATGCGGCCTACATTGAAGACCTCAGATCTAAAGCCGGCCTCAACTGATCGTCACGTCATTTTTTATCACAATATTGTGATACTCCAAATTCTCGAGTCCGAGCCCACTTATACGTGATCCAGATCCGCCGACTATTCTCAGCAGGCCGCCACAGGTAGCAACCGCTTTCCAACGGCGCCACAGACACGCCGGCTTTGCGGCACAAGATTTCAATCTTCAAGAGATCGTCGACGCTTATTGAAAGGTCTGAGCTGGCTTTAGCGATCTTCTCCTCGAGCTCTGTGCGGACCGCGTCGCATCGGCCGCAAGTCGCAACACGTTGATCGATCCTTCTATAAGCCTCATCCATGAGGACAGGCCTATGACCACGAGCCACCCGAGTCATGATCTAAAGTTTAGATCAGGCCTCTTTTACGATTTTCGCAAAAAAGCATAACCAAAATGGTTACAGATAGCTACAATTTTCTAATAGAAACTAACAGAAGCTCTCACAGATTCCAGTAGAAGCCAATCTTAGGAAGTTCGGAACGGTAGCAATTCTTCACACTCAGTAGGAAAAATTCACAACTTCCCAACAGAAACTTTCAGGTCGATGTGGCTGCTGCGGGAAAGTCTGCGCCGTAAGCCTTCCTCAATATCTCTAACTCTTCCACTTCTTTCTTAAGAATGCCTATTTGATCGCCCAAAATTTTCTGAGCCAGCTCATGGAGTATAGGACTTATGAACGGTCCTTCTTTCTCCTCTTTCCTCCTGAAACCCCAAGCATAACGGAAGAACAAGTATGTGTAACCATGAGCCCACGCTTCTGATACACTTGGATGCTCTGGCAAAGGATGTTTCTCAATGAAGAGCGCGAGATCGCCAGCGCCATGCTCTACCTCGATCTTGATGTGAGGAGGATTATTCTTCAGCCACCAAGCCAGAGCCATGAGGCACTCATAGAAGTCTCTCTCACCCAACCACTTCTCCAAACTTTCAAGATCCTTAAAGAGAGGATAGTCATTGTACTGACTGAAAGTGCTCACCATATCCTTAACCATCAACCATCTCCTATCTTCCTCGGGTTTCTGTGGGACCTCCTCAAAAAGAATGGCTAAATATTCCAGCAGGCCAGGGAATGTCGGCTCGTATATTTTTTGGGATCTACCTCCAAACCAAGGTCTGTTCTCCTTAATCTTGATGAAGCCCTCTTTTAAGAGAAAATTGACCGCCTTCTGATAAGATGACCTTCGACCTTTATCATCGCCGGATATTGAATTCCACATCTGATATAGGTTCATAGGTCCTTTCACAGCAAATTGCAGAAGAGCTTGTTTCTGTCTATTTTCCAATTAGGACACCTTCAATAGTATTCTTAGTAGCGTACTAACTTATATATTTGCACTTTTACTAATAGTATTATAGTACGCTTTGAGGTGTCATAGTGCGAACAACCAAGCCTATTGGAATTTCAATCCCCGACGACCTTTTGAAGGTGATAGATGAAAAGCGCGGTCGAATTCCTCGGAGCATCTTCATTGTAGACCTTCTCAAAGAAGCCCTTTCAAAGGAGCGGGTTGAAAGTTGAAGCCACAGATCCGGCGGTTCAAGGGTCCGTCAAAAAAGGGACCATGTGAGAGGTGCGGCAAGCCTGGCATAATCAGGTTTTTTGTGGCTGCCCGGCTGCCGACATGGAAGATCCTATGCGACAAAGACTACGCGGAACTCAGGGATAAGTTGGAGAAGGCTTTGGAGAAGATCCTGGAAGAAGAAGCGGCTCAAAAATGAGAGCGAAGGCGGTTGTGAGGATTTTGCGAGTAAATCAGATTTTCCATACGGGAGAGGCTAAAATAGACCGCACCTTCAACAGCGACAAGGGACAAGGCAAATTTCCAGGCTTTCAAAAGCCATTGATTGAAGCCTTATACCGCAAAGAAAACCAATGTGACGGAGAAGTTGCAGCATACATTTTCGAGTTAAGCCAAGGTGATGAAGACTTTTTCCCGGATGGAAAATGGTTGATATGGTTTCCGAGAGAATTTGAGATTGAGGCAATTTGTGAATCCTTTTCCAAAACGGATCAGACGACTCATTCAATTTTGAAGCGCTCATGGGCAGGAGTCCGGCCTGTCGTATATTTGGAGGATATTTTGAGATGAGCGAAAAAGAGATTCAGAAGATTAAAGCCGAACTTGACGCAGTTTTTGAGGGTCTAAGTTTCATCTTATCCAAAATTGAAGAGATCGAGAAAGTCTATGAGCAGGGTCAAAGCGAAATTTGGATTTGGGATTGCGATAAAGTCCAGTGGGTCCAAGATGAAGGTGCACGTGGGCCGTATGAACGAGCCGATCCCCAGGGATTGAACGGCTCAGACTTCGACCTCATGCTGAAAGACCTTAAGGCTCACAACGGCCGGCTCACGCGTGACGGCTTCTTCTATTGGGTTTTCCAGGATCAAGCAAGAGTTGGAAGGAAAAAGAGCAAGTGATCACTATGGAAGGAGCAGCCGTCAAGCGGAATCAGCCTCGAACCATAATTTCGATAAGTGTGCCAGGCAAGTGCAAGCCGGTTCTTGAAGGTTTTGATCGCCTGGTGAGGCTGGAACGCTGCAAGTATGGCCGCTCCGAACTCACCATACGAGCATGGCAAGAATACTTAGAACGGCATAACCCTGGAAACCCACAGACGCTTCTGGAAGACCGCGCAGCCTCTGAAGAGACCAGGCTCCAAGCCGGGGTTAGATATCTCAAAGTCAAGTGTAAGTTGAGCATCAGACAGATCGCTTGGATAACTGGCTGGGGCCGAGGCACGGTACAAAGGACAGTCAAAGGGGTCGATGTCAAGCCGGTACTCGTTAGAAAAGGCAACTTCGACCTTAATGCTTGGCGTCAGAGATGGATGTTGTTCAAGCATGGGGTGCCTGCGGAGGAGGCTTTCAAATGGTAACTGTCACGCCAAGTGTCCCAAACTGTCACGGTTGTCACGTTGTATTACGGCGTGACACTTCCCCCGCACCCCCTTTTTCAAGAAAATTGATGAATGGAGTGTGAAAGAGAGCCGAAAGGCCTGTAATTAATGCTGTGACAGTTCGATGATGAGGTTGATGGGATGATTAGAGTAGAGGGCGTTATATTGGAGGAAGGGAGGAAGGGGAAGAAAATTGACCCGCACCGCGTATTACAGGCGAGTTTGGGATCTGTCACTGTAATTAATACAGATCATGGTCACGGAATGTGACAGAAAGCGTATAGGAGGATTGAGATTTGAGGAAATGTGTTGAGTGCGGTAAAGAAAGTGATGAGCCAGGCGAGGTCTTCGCCGGCTTATGCCGTGAATGCTTGGATAAGAAGGTAACCGGAAAGCCGGAGGGTCAGGCCGTAATCGTTCCTCAATCGGAACTGGGCCGAGAGATTGAGCCGGTGAGTAGCTTGCATTCTATTCCTGAGCCGAGGACCTTGTCTCAGAAGGTTTTGAAGCGGTTGGGAAGGTGGCCGTGATGCAGTTCGAGAAAGGATTTGAGGGGTTACGTTGCATTGTAACGACTGATCTATCTTTGAAGGATCGTAAGTTCGGCGGCTGGAGTTTCAAGTGCTTATGCGGCCTCGAGACCTTGGAGATCACGGGCGACGTTTTGAGAAGTGAGCTGAAGGATGGATGGCACCAAGTCAAAACCTGGCAGGAATTCGCAGAGCAATGGAATAAAGAGCTGGCGTCGGCCAAAGACTTCATTGACTACCAAAAAACGTTGTTGATGCTCCGTGCGAGGAGGAAAAGCAAGCAACAAGGCTTGGGCATGAGCGGCGGCTTAGACAGCTCCATCATCTTAAAATGTGGAAAATGCGGCCGGAGTTACAGGTTTAATGTTACGCTCGAAAGTCCCTTAGACTTGGCGCCGGAGATGGATGTCATCGAGGCTTTTGAGAAGCTCGGGTTTAACATGAAAGATGACGAAACCAAGAGGGTCCTGGAGAAGTCGGCTTTAGAATCGCATCTAAACGGCCGCGACGAATTGATAAAGGAGTTGGAGACTTTGAAATTTGACCGATCGGAGATAGAAGGCTTCCTCAACGAATTATCTGGGATCGCAGAGAAATATGATGGAACGATGAAGGGAGAGAACAGCGCGGCTTTGGTTCAGAGTGTGGAAGAATCACTCAGCGAGATCAAGAGGGAAATGTTGAAGGAGAACAATTCGGATCTTCAAAGGATCCTGAACACCATTGCGGCCAGGTGTGAAGAGTTGCTATGGGTTCCTGTTGAGGTGAAGTAGAAAATTGGGTAAATGGGTTATTGAGACTTGCAACCGGTGCGGAGCAAAAGAGGAAGTCTACAGAAGCAGCGGTGAGCCGAGCGGATATTACCTCTGCAGCAAATGTAAACATGAACTTGAATCGAAGCCGAAAGAACTGTTCCGCCATGTTGGTAGAAGCTTAGAGGTTACTCATAGGAAAGAAAGCGAAGAACGCGGAGTATCCTACCCTTCAGATGATGACTACGGTAAGCCATAATCCATTCTTGAAAAGAGGACGAGTAACGCCATGTACCCGAAGCCTGAAACGAGAAAGAAGCCAACGTCGGCCCAAAAACCGAAAGGCAGGGATAAGGGGATTCCCTTCATGATGTTGGGAAGCGTTGCGAACGCCTGTCCTCTCAAGAAAAATGGAGGCTCATGGAAGTGACGCTGCGTCAAGAGATCCTGGAGTACTTGAAAGAGAATGGGTCAGCGACCCCTAACGAACTGTCCAAGGCTTTGGGCCGAGACAGATCCACAATCAGAAGGCTACTGGCATCATTGAAGCGGAAAGGCATAGTTCACGTGGAGCTCGAGAAGAAGGGAAAAGTCGCCTACAAATACTATGCGCTAACGGAAGAAGGACAGAAAAGCTGTCCCGCCTTTATATAGCCCCCCGGGGGTGCTTTCATGAGAGCTCTCTATTGGAAGGTTTTCTCTCCAAAAATGATACCCCCTGTCTTTATCTGTAACGTCAGAAGTAACAGTGTTTGGTAACGATGAAGAAGCAGACAGGCATCTGGGTTGACGCTCAGACATGGCAAGCGTACAGGATCCTGTGCAACCGTGAGAAGCTGCGGCCAGCCGAACCCCTGGAGAAGTTCATACGCTTCATTCTACGTGACGGCTCAGCTCTCTCAATTATGAATTGGCTGGAGAATGTGGGCAGGGCTGAAGGCTTAGAGGCCTATGCCCGGGTGCTGCTGAACTGGTATAAGAACGGAACATACTGGATAATGATCACAGATGAAGACGAGGCACCTATTCAGCCTATGCTGCTTTCGGCTCTGAAAGAGGTTCCTAATCCAGAGCTGCGAAGAGAGATAGAGGATGCCTTAACTATAAAGCCGGCTCAAGGGAAGGCGGAGCCGAGCAAGGCTCAGATAAAGGCAGAGGAAGAGATCTCTGAAACGATCGCCGGATTGAAGGGTCTGGTTAAAGGAAAATCCAAGGTCCCAGTGCGGAGGTCTCTTGTGTTCGGCAAGTCTGGAACCCGGCGCCGCGAAACCTATAGGCCCTCCACATGATCCGAAAGGGTTGGACCTATGATCCAGCCTTACGTATGATCAAGGCGTCTCCCGAGATCTCTACTGTAATGTCGCCTTTTTCCTCTTTCAGTGGAAATTGACTATCGGCGACAACATCTTTTGGGATATAAACATATAGTTTGGAATCGGTTTTCCAATATCGACCTCTTCCCTTAAGCATGTATTTCCCTCGTTCTATACAAACCGAAAGACTTATATATAAGTTTTGCGATGGTATTTCTCAGAGAAAGACTGAGGGAAAGACACGATGAACGGATTTGAAGGAAGGATTAATCGGATAAGAGAGTTCCGAGCCAGGAACGGCCGAGATCCAGACGATTCGGAATATCTCGAAATCGCAGGCCGCGTCAGAGTCGGCTCAAGATACGACAGGTGGTGCTGAGAGATGAAAGTCTTACTCAGACGGAAGACATCGACGGTCGGCTCAGGCCAGGAGATCCCAAGCCACTACGTACTCGAATGGAATCCGCAGAACGGCAGATGGTATCCCATAAACTACCGGAACATTCACCCTTCCAGGCTGCAGGATCCTAAATTCTCAAGCCGTTACCGAGGCGCCATCAACCGAGTCCTCCGGGGCGACACAATCACGGTCGGCGCAAACTACGACCGGGAAAACAAGACGCTCTTAATCTTCGAGGTGGCCTAAAAAATGTCAGATAAAGAAGAAGAGAAACCTGAGCTCGTAGAGTTAACGGTGCGAGTTCCGAAGCCGATCCTCGACTACGTAGCGGCCCTATGCCAGTTCTCAGGCTGCAACCCGGATGAATTCTGGACCCAAGAGATCCTCAGCATAATCGATTCCCTCATTGACGTCTGTGGAGCCCCCTACACCGAGAAAGGATGGATAATGCAGAAATACGGCCTCAGCAAAATATTAGACTGTTAAGGAGCGTGAAAGAATGCCGAAACCAGGAATGACCGGCATAACCCTCCATATAGAAGTTGCGGAGCTCCTCAGGCAAAAAGCCAAAGCCGTAAACATGGGCCTCAACGAGTTCTTAGAAACCATGCTTATAGGACCGTCCCAAGACAGTTCCAGGACCGTCCTAAACCCACAAATCAACGTTGCCAACATTCCACAAACAGGCTTTCAAATAGGCTCCGTTTCAGAAGGGATGTCCAGAAACCGTAGGTTTTTGGTGGCGGACCCGGCGGGATTTGAACCCGCAACTACCGGCTTAGGAGGCCGATGCCCTATCCTGGTTAGGCCACGGGTCCGTATAGAATTAGACTCGGGGTTTGAATTAAAGGTTGTTACTTCCCGAGATTCACTTTCATTTACTTCCAATATAGAAGGCAGTAGGAACTTGGGTAGTTTGTGATGTTCGTAGACCCATTTACCATTGACAAAGCCTTTATAGCGTTGTATTCGAACTGATTATCCTCTGGCTTGCAGGATTCCACGAATGTTGCATGCTGGGCATTCGATTTTCATTTAAGCTTCACCAAGTAGGCTCTATTCTGTATTTGTTTTACTGCGATTTTGTTTGTCAGCTTCTTCTTATTGATTCTGGACTTGAGAGAGCTAACTAAGCTTACAAGCTTGATCCCTTCCTTTGATATTTCAGCATACTTCGCACCTTCATCACCTAGAAATTGTTCGATTATCTGATCGTATTCAGAGCCTATCTCACGTCTAAGCTTTGGTAATTCCTCAACACGTTTATATTTGACGCTCATTTTTTAGGATCTACCTCCTTTTTTGATAGTTGATTTGTTGGTTTCTGTTTAAAAACTTTACGATGTAGTGTGCACTACAAATCAAGGCATAATCTTTCTAAGTCTTGCCTATTAAAGTATTATACCTCTTAGGATAGAGGTAAAGCCTTCTACTTTTGTACTTATATATTACAAATCTCAGCCTATTCCTCTCTCTAATGGCCTCATGGGTTCTTCATCTTCTCATTTCTTTGGTCTCAAAGAGTTCCAGTAAGCCTTTGTTCAGCTCCCTTATATACATAAGCAAAAAAGGATTATAACATCGGTCAAGTGTCATCGTCCAATTTCAATGCCGTGCAGTTATGTTCCAAGTTAAAGTTCTGAGTATGTTCTTCTTCTTATGATAGTTGAAGAGAGACCCAAAATCTGACCGCGCATACTTGGCCATATCTCCAGAATAAGTTGTAACATCAAAAACAATGGTAACATACCACCGTCCTTCTTCCGGAATCACGATTGTTAATGTTTTTTCGTATTCTTCTCCGTTCGGCAATTTGAGTTCAACTTTGACCTTAGACTCCTAGTCTAATGCGCCATGATTGGTTAATATCTTCTCAAGATATTCCTTTCCTTCATTCAGCCATATTTCGTTTTCTACGAGATACCTCAGTTCAAATGAGAGGTGCAATTAAGAGTTTCATATTCTTCTTTCAACTCAGCGTATTCTCTATCAGTCCATTCCTCGAAAGACGAGACATCAATTGTACTATCGGATACGAGAACAGAGGCGATTGCAGTCAGATATAGTTATCTTAGAAGTGCGTCAGCGAAGGATGGCGCTACGTGCGCGAAGATAGTTTCTCCATGGCGGCTGAGATCCCTTCGCCGAGCTTAACCGCGCGCCCTTCCTTCCTCAAGGCCCGTTCAAGAGCGTCCAAGACAAGGATGACGTTTCTCTCAGTTGAGTTTATCCCCATCAAGCCAATGCGCCAGACTTTGCCTTTCAAGGCTCCTAGTCCTCCACTGATTGTTATGCCGAATTCTTGCAGCAATGTCCTCCGGACATTTACGTCTTGGATGTTTTCGGGAACGGAGACAGCGTTCAAGGCTGGACACCTATGCTTTTCCGGATGCATCTTCAAACCAATAGCCTCGATCCCACTTATCAAGGCTGAGCTGTTTCTCTTGTGCTTCACCCATCTGTTTTCTAAACCTTCTTCATGAAGGAGTCTCAAAGCTTCTCTCAGGGCGTACACAAGGAGAATGGGCGCTGTGTGGTGATAGACTCTGTTGCTTTCGAGCCAGTACTTCTCGATCAGTGAAAGGTCTAGATACCAGCTCTGAACCTTCGTCTTCCTGTTCCTGATCTTGTTCATGCCTTCTTCGCTGACAGTGATCGGCGCAAGACCAGGCGGACAGTTCAAGCACTTCTGGGATGCACTATAGCAGACATCCATGCCGAAGTTATCAACGTCGAGCTCGCAGCCGCCAAGCGAGGTAACCGCGTCAACAAGTAGCAAAGCGCCATACTCGTCTGCGACCTTTCTGATGTCTGCGAGCGGTTGAAGTATGCCTGTGGAGGTCTCGGCGTGAACAATGGCAACAACCTGTGCGCTTGATTTTGAAAGAGCCTCTTGAACCGCATCCTTGGATATGACTTTGCCCCATTCCTCTTTAACTTCGATGCTTCTGCCGCCGCATCTCTGGACGATCTCGCTCATTCTCTCCCCGAAGTAACCGTTGACACAGACAACTACCTCGTCGTCCCTCTCCACAACATTGACTATTGCAGCCTCCATACCGGCGCTCCCGGTCCCTGAAATGGGCATCGTTAGTCTATTCTTTGTCCTAAAGGCGTACCTCAGCAGCTGAGCAGTCTCGTCCATGACCTCAATGAAGTAAGGGTCCAGATGTTCAACGATCGGCGAAATCAAAGCCTTGAAAACTCTGGAGTCTACATTGCTTGGTCCAGCTCCCAGAAGAAGCCTTTCCGGGGGACGGAGCTCTCCATAAGAGTTACTCATGCTAGCGATTCACCCCAACAGTTTGACTGAAATACTTCCTTACTAGCATACAACAGTCTAGATAAAGTTTCTTGCGCATGGGAAACATTCAATCCCGTGAAGAGGGATAACATTTAAGTTGACCCTTTGAGCGAATTAGAGGTGGCGGGGGTACCCGAGCCAGGTCTAATTAGAGGGCAGAACCCCTAGGATAAGGGGGAGGACTTAAGTGGTAGCCCCGAGAAATCCTCTGGCGTAGGCCTCCGTGGGTTCAAATCCCACCCCCCGCACTCCTCTGAAAGCAGGTTTTCTGCGTCTATTTTGACTAAACCATACTGGTTTGTGCCTTTTCCTACAGGATGCAGCGGCATGCGGGGACGGCTCGAATCTTCTACCCTCATAGAGCAAATATATATCGAGCGGTATCGATAGGTCAATATAATAGAGCTTAACCTATCTGCATGCTCGTGATGAAGTGTGAGAGACAAGATTAAACTGGGGTTGATCGTCTTATTTGCTGGAATAGCTGTAATTACAGTATGGTTCATCATAAGCAATCAGTTCGTTGTCTCAAATGAGCAGTTTGGAATCTACCTTTTGGAAAATGATGAACTCGTCATATCAGATAAGGATATCATCTCATATAATAGAACCTCTCACGAAATCAAACTCAATCAAGAAGGAATAGATAAAATCAGGACCTTGGATTTATGTCGAAAACCTTTTGTAATGAGGCTAAACGGCAAAACCATTTACAATGGGTCGTTTTGGTCTGATATCTTTTCTTTCCCTTATTCAGGGATAGTGATAACAGACATCTTAGCTATTCAGCATGGATCAACGGATACTGTCAGAATAGAACCATGTTATCCTCCCCAATTTTGTGAAGGTGTAGATCCAAGAAACAATTACGAACTATTCGACTACTTCGAAAGAGTTGGAAAGCTAATTCGGTAAGAAAAAACCCCGAAGTCAGATGTCTACTGCCAACCCGGCTCGAACTCACGGTGATAAGAAACCTCAGTGCTACCTGCGACACGGCAGGCACATCGTGTTCGCTTTGTGAAGGGCTTGCTGGGGTTGTCTAAGAAAAAGTCTATTGTCCTCAGCTTTGGAGAATCGCCAAACCTCCTTAATAAAATAGATTTTGGTATTCCTTCTTCGTGTACAACTCTTCATGCATGCTCATCTAATTGTCATTGATTAGCATGCACTTATGCTTTGACTTCTAAAGGTATCATAGGTGAACTTTGTGACTAGCGGGACGTAACCGGCTCTGAAACCAAAGCTGACATAATGAACAGGCTTCTTAGAAAACATTGTTGGGTGTAAAATGCCTGCCTCTTGACACAATAGTTAACTGGCATAGCAAGCAAATAAGAAAGAACGGGAAAAGAGTTAGGGATTGTATACAAGAGTTGGTTAAATGCCATCGGCTGCACAACTGAACTAAGGACCCTGTTAGGAGTCAATTTCCAATACTTTGCGGATGTCGGAATCCTTAAGCCGTAGAGGAATCTGCTTAGCCGCTAAACGCGCGCTGGCAAGAGCGCCCCGGATTCTATCATCTCTGCAAGCGGATTATCTTCTATATCAAGCGGCAATCTTACAATACCCCGACGACGGCTCGACTCATAACAGGCGAAGATTATCTCAGTTGCGTTCAAGGCTTTCCGAGCGCTCAGCTCCGGTTCACGATCCGTCAAAAGAGCATCCACTACGTCGGCTATCGCCCGCTGAATGTATCCGGGTCCATGAAGTCCCTCTCCCTGAGTGTCGACGACTTTCCAATCGGAAGAACCCCAGCGTCTGAACCGAAGATTAACCCCATTCGCAGCTCCTACTTCGATTACGCCTTCTGTTCCTGCAAGTCTGTTGTGGGTGCCGATCGCGGCGGCTACTTCTCCTGTGCCCATCAATCCAAACACATTGTTCTTGTATCTCCAGAGGAAGACTCCGTGATTTTCGACAGGGGCTCCGAAGACGAGTTTCTCTTGAGAGTAATCGAGCTGTCCCATAGCCCATTCTGCGGGAACCTCATCATTGTAGAACCCGAACATATCCACATAATGCGTGCCATAATCGTAGATGTCGCCGCACATACCTTCAAGTCTCACAAGTTGGCCTACTTCGCCCGCTTTCAGGAGATCCTTCGCCATACGGAAAGGCTTACCGAAACGTCGCTGATGGTTAAAAGTGAGCTGTATACCTCGTTTTTCACATTCCTCAAACATCCGCTTGGCTCCACCCCACGTGTCAGCCATCGGCTTTTCGCAATGAATGGCTTTGACGCCTGCCTTGGCGCAGTCTATAACCATCCTTGAATGCAAATGTGGCCACGTACAGATACTAACGATGTCGAGTTTTTCTTTGGCAAGCATCTCATTGTAGTCCAGATAGATCTTCGGCACAGCGAACGTTTCAGCAAAAGCCTCAGCGTTTGCTTTGACAATATCGGCACAGGCAACGATCTGACAGTTGCGTAGGGCTGTATATGCCGCGGCGTGTTCGTATGCCATCGCGTATCCCATCGCATCGCCACGAGGCTTCTTCTTACCCGTCCCAATTATACCAACTCTCAGTTTGCTCATAGAGAGACTTCTCCCATCACTGATGTTTAGGGTACAACCTTTTATTAACTCTCTCCCAGACAACTACTGCACGACCAGAACATCTTGCTTGCAGTGGCCTCCAAAACGAGAGTCTGCGGCAGACACCCTAACCCTCGAGCGGGGTTCCTTCTTATTTGCGACGTTTTAGGAGCCCTATATGACTTTTGGTACTATAGCTGAAATTCCTTAGTCCTTATTAGGTTCGACGCAATACTCCAAAGTCTTGAGGTGATTATTCTGTATGGCAACCGTAACTCTCGTGATAAGTGAAGGACCTTACGGACGCTTGAACGCCAACACAGCCCTTAGAGTTGCGAGTGCAGCCTTGAAGGATGGACACAAGGTTAATATCTTCCTAACTCAAGACGGCGTCGGGGTCGGCTTGAAGCGGCTGAACCCACGGCGCACGGCGGTTTCCTTGAACTAGCCAAATATTTGGATGAAGTCGTTGGGAACAACAACGCGAAAGTAAGGGTCTGCGGTTTCTGCGCTGAGCTCAGAGGGCTCGGGGAAGAGGACTATCCTAAGAAATTTGAAATGGGCAAAAAACGTCGTGAGGACCTGCATGAACATTAAAGCTGGAGAAGGTTCAGGTTTGGGTAGATGAGCCCTTGATTAGGCAAGGATTGGTTATTGACTGGTTATTGATAGTTTCAACCAGTTATAGACATCGATTGAGTTCCGTAGGGGTAGATTGGAGTCATAACGCTATCCTCTGCACAACCTATGCTATAAACGTTGATTTAACAGCGGTTTCATAAAACAGCTACTATACCGTTATTTTTCCATAGTGAATGAACACAACATGCTGATGACGTCTAGTTGAGATTATTCGCGTTCCTTTAGCGCAATGAGACGTAACTGTTAAGTATAACCTTTTCGGAGTTATACTCGGTGAGAAGTTGTCCAACGCTAAAGCTAAACAGAAAGGCCAGATAACAATTCCTGTGGGACTCAGAGAGAAATTCGGGCTTAAGGAGGGAACAATAGTGGAAGTCAAAGAGCACCCTGAAGGCATCCTTCTCCGACCTTTACCGCCCCCAGAGCCCGGAAACGTAGTCAGTGAAGAAGAGTATAGCGGATTGATAGAGGAACTAGAGCAAACGCGGCGGCGTTGGCGATGACTTCTGTATGCGACACCCGATTATTAATCACGTCTCGATTTCCTCCATCTGAAGAAGTCAAGCAGAAGATTAAAAGCTCTTACAACGAGAACTAAGCCATCGGCTACTCGTTCCCTCAATAGTTTTAACAGAATACATTAAGGTTGCAGGCAAAAAAGTAGGCATCGAAGCAGCAATCACGCACCTCCACGAATTAGAAAGCCGAGGAGCCATAGTTACCGACATCAACCGGCAAGTCGCCCTCGAAGCTGGTAAGCTTCTAGTCAAACATCCAGATGTGCCGATAGCTGACGCATTTTTGACGGCGTCCGCTAGGGTCTACGCCGCAGATCACATAGTAACGAACGATCCGCATTTTGAGAAGATGAGTATAAAAACGCTGTGGATTTGAACTAAAGCCGCCTATTGAAAGGCAATACTCGTTCTCATGCCGTAAAAACTGAGATGAGCTAGCTTACTACTATCGAGGCGGAGAAGTTTCATATATAGATGAATGAAAGGCCCATAATAATACTGAAAAGATCGACAAAAAGAAGATGGGTTATATGTATCCAAGCTTTGCCAAACTCTTCGTGCATCCTGAAAGCCATAAGCCATTAGCCTTCTTCGGCAACGTTGAGGATAGTGATGGCATCCCACTGCATGTCTTATCTCCAGATCAATCATGGCCTGAGGAGATTGTTAAAGAATTAGAGAAAATCCAAGAACAGAAATGGATTGAAAAAAGATGGAGCAACGGCTTCCTCTGGGTTTTTGAAGAGCACGATATGTATCCAGTGATAGGTGGAATCCCAATATTTACACCAAGTCAAACGTGGCCTCCTTTGTATGTTAAACAATTGCGTGAGGGGAAGTGGATAGAAAGTAGCTGGAAGAGTGCTAGGAAAGAACTTGAAGAGGTGTCCAAATTGACAGAGTTTGCTAGGTGTATGGCTGAGAGTGAAGGGTTGATCCTCGATTTAGCCTCAGGTCCTGGAGGAGGCTTCATCCCGAGAATTCTACATATAAATCCAGATGCCAAAGTTTTAATGAACGATCTTGGTTTTGGTGTACTTCAAGAATGGCAAAGATTTCTCAGACATAGAGACATAAGCAATGTCTCATTCGCCCTTTTTGATGCAAGAAAAATGCCTCTTAAATCCGACTCGATTGACACTATAGGAGAGATAGGAGGATTTGATAACATTCAAGGAAGCGTAAAAGCTATCAGAGAATCCTACCGAATCCTCAAACCTAATGGAACACTATTCTCTTACAACAGCACAATAGAACCAGACGACTTCCTCAAGCTAAGGGAAGTGGGAATAAAATGGAATAATATGAATGATCCTTTTTTCAAGGGATATCTAAAAATCTTTAAGCGGGTAGGATTTGAGCTGATCGGTAACACCCTTCAAGGGGAAAGAGAACTATCACCGAATGAAGGAGACCTGCCGAAGGAAGCTGATAAGCACGGAGTCAGGCTCCACGTCAAAGAGTATTGTACCGAGCTCACCAAATAGGTTTTTCATAAAATCCGCCCCTTTAATCGGGCTATTCCTCTACCTATTTTAGACAATAATCAGTCTGAAACTTGCTTTTTGCGAAGATTATGAACGAAGGTCTAAACCTAATCCCCCGCACCATACAACAAAAATCAGTGGCACGGTTTACGTTTCATTCTTTCCCAGACCCAGCAAGTTTCTGATAGTTTTATGAGAGCCACATCAAGAGGACCTTGAAAGTACTAGCCTTCTAGGAAATAAACCTATCGTACGTATTCGACATTTTCTAGTTCTTTGAAAACTAGGTCTCCTGTTAGAAACTTGACTTTAAACTTCATCGAAAGCTGATACCCGAGGGCGTCGGCGTAGGAGACGTTTAATCCCGTGTTTCGCAGGTTGAGCCTAAGATTCAAAGCCTCTTTGATATCTACATCATCAAACTCGCAGAGAAACCTTGAAGATGCGGAATAGCCTTCATCCGCCGCCTCTTCACCGTGCTCTCTCAAGAGCGCGTAGTAGATCTCCATCAGGTTAAGGACTGTGAGGAAACCATAGTCTTCTTCAAAGTAAGGAGAATACCTCTTGTTGCCGCTCATGTACTCCAGAATCGCGTAGGTGTCGTAGAAGTAGGGCATCAGCCCCAACCTTCCCGGAGTTCATCCTTTACTCTTTGGACATCCTCAAACTTGTACTTTCCGAAGAGGCTCCGGATGTCAACAGCCTTCTTAATGATGACCTCAACTTCATCATCTTCCTTGATGCCCTCTTTCAATGCCACATCTTTCGGGATGACCACACCGTAGGAATTGCCCCATTTCCTCAAGGTGGTTCTGATGACCATGTTTATACCTCAAGTATAATCAGACGCTTCGTGCATGATTAAGCTTTACTGTGGGAGCATGTCGATTTTGCTTCTTTCATGTTTTTAACACTAGGCAAATAACCACATTTGAGTGAGCCGAAAACGTTTAAGAATTGGGGAGTCTCTGCTCTTTGGGTATGCCTGATCTTGAAAAGGCAGCCATCCTTATTTTTGTCATTAAAAGAGAGCCGATTAAGTCAGCGTTTTCCTTCAACCTTCCCCTATCAAGTTTTATGAGCAGAATCTTCTTGTTGTCCATTATCTCTCTCAAAGAAAAAGAGGATTTTTCAAAAAATAATGGACAACATTATTTTTTTTCATCTACATATACGTTGAAGATGATTGAAATGAGGAGAAAAGTGAAAGTAACTATAAACTTAGAGCCTGAGGTAGCTAAAAAGGCGAAAGAACTAGGTTTGAATATCTCTAAGATTTGTGAAAATGCTTTAAAAGACTATATTGATAAAGTGACGGGCTTTAATTCAAATAATACAACTGAAAATAGTTCAAAAAACACCAATTTATTGGTGGTGGACGGATATAGGTTTACGTCTTGGTTTAAATTCTTGAATTTGCGATTGGATAGAGGAGAAAATATAACTTTTCGTTACATGGCCTAGGTTCTGAGTAGTTTGTTACTGAGTTAATTCCTCTCTTCCAGTAATCTTCGCAATTTGTCCAAAATTCATATAGCCTATACTGATATCAACAAGGGCAAGAATAATCTCAAGACTTCGAAAAATAAGGTTATGGAACTTCTCTCAGATAAACGCTATAAGCAAGCGTCTCCAATTCAATAATAGTCATAGGTTAAGCAATTATGAGGCATGTTGAATGGTAAATTTAAAGGTGGTTAATTGGCGGTGTATAGAGGACTTAGAACTAGAACTTTCAAGAATAAATACGTTTGTAGGCCCAAATTCGACTGGTAAATCAAGCCTAGCTTATTCTATTTATTTCGCCTCCAAATCCAGAGCTATCGATCCTCAGTATTTATTAACTCAATTATACGGGCATAATTTTGACAAGATCGCCCGACTAGTTGAAAACAAGCCTCAATTTCCCATATCCATTAGAATCGAAGGTTCAGAATTTTCCGTAAAACCTACAGAACTAATAAAACTTCCAAAGAAGCCAGGAAAGACCGAAGAACAAAAAACTAATGAAAAAGAGAGAGTAGAAGGATTTGAAATAACTAGACTTTCAAGCTCCCCGTGGGTAGATGAATTTCTACTTCCCTCTCGGAGGGTTAACTATATTCAGATTATGATGCTGTTGCCAAAAATAATAGGTGAGCTAAGAGCTAAACCTGAAGCTGCTTTTATTGGAAGTTTTATTGGGGGTTTATTTGAATTATTCAAGACTTTACCTCTTTTTCCTCCGTTTGGTACATTTGCTTCGGATTATACAAGGGCTCTGACTGGGCTCCAACTCGAATCCGCAAGGGGAGGACTAAGTGATATTGGCTCGTATATAGTGAACATCCATCCACTCTTTTCGCTCATAGAATTTACCATTCAAGATCCTTACATTAAGCTACAACTTCCAGCAGAGTTGGCTCCTGACGGGTTACTTGACTTTAGTATATTTGATTCAGTGGCGCAAAAAATTCCTGAAAATAGTTTAGTTGTTATTGAGGAACCTGAGATTCATAAGAATCCCTTAATGGCGATGGAGTTCACTGAACGTATGATAAAAAGGGCTCTTGATAGAAAGCTTACGTTGATAATGACCACTCACTCTGATATTCCTCCTACTACGATGGGAAAACTTGTAACAAAGAAGGTCTTAAAGTCCGAAGATATTAAAATATACTATTTCAAACGTGATCCGTGGACTAAACTTTCAGAAATCAAACTATATGAGGATGGAACATTAGAGGGCTTGCCCGATACTGAAGAGTTAATTACTCGCCTTTTTTAAAGGGATCTAATTTGTTTTCCTTAGTGTTAGATTGTAGTTCACTAATACCTTGCGGTGAAAAATCCAAAGAAGAGAAAGAAGCAATACGATGGTTAGGATCTGCACTTTCTAATCCTAATCTAATTGATTGCACAACTATCTATTTCTCGTCATATTTGCTTAAAATCTATCAAACGAAAGTTGCGCCACTGTTAAAACACCATCATCCACTTCCTCCTTTTCAAGTGAGTCTTCTTAATCTTTTACCAACATTTAGGAAAGTCTCTACCGTCTCAAGAGGAAGTTTGTGTAAAACCATTCCGTCAGAAATGGGCATTAAGTTTCATATTTTAGAAAAAACTCGCGTTCAATCCTATGATGTGAACAATATTGGTTTAACAGAAGAGGATGATAGGGAAGTTCTTAGAATTGCCCTTGCCTCAAGGCATCAAAAAATGTTTCTCGTAACAACGGATCATCATTTTCTTGAGAATTTGAACCGAACTAAATTATCGAAAAGATTTCCCAACGAAAGCCAGAAAATAGAGATAGTTACCCCAAATGACCCTGGTTTTAAAGCCTTCTTAGTAGCATGTATTTTATAGCCATTTGTATGTATGAACGTTAATCATAGAGGAAAATATCACAAATTCCTAATTATCACAGTTCAGGGGCTTGACAATCGTTTTGCTACGATATAAACTCAATTGAGTATTGTAGTTTTGGGATGATAACACGAGGAAGTTGGAGCCTTTAAAATATAAGCGAAGTTAGAAAGGAGAAAGGGTTGACGCAGACGATCTTATTAAGAAGGTTGGGATTTTTCAATCTGAGCTTTCTGACATTGAATGTATCAGCAAAGTGCGAAGATTGCATTTTTGTGGACGGGGATAGATTCACATCCTCGTTCACACCCTCGGCGTCATAGCAGAAACGGGCTGAAATAGTAGCGATTTTCAACCGGAAGTATGGCCCAATCGTAGCGTATTTGGCAGCCCGGGATAGGTTCGAATTCTGCGTTCGAACACGTAGCAGAGCAGTTCTTGGGCTGGGATTGTAGATCTCCGCAACCGCGGTGCGTAACTATTCACGCAGTTTTGTCAGGAAATTCTTCCAGTTTCCCGACTCATCAATCTTGTGCCAAGCATCTTCGATATTCTCGGCTGAAAACTGTGGTTTCAGGCTCTCCAAGTACTCAATAATCTCCTGCTTGCTATTCAGCCCTTTTTCTGGACCGTGCTTAATAAGGTAAATCAGTGAAGCAATCAGCTCTAGAGAATTGACTGAGTAGAGATCCTCAGCCAGAAAGTTTCGCATACGATTTACCATTTGAAGTTCAGTCCTTGTCAAATCCCGCTCAGATTTGAGGTCAATATTAGTAGGGTTAAACAGGGTACGGGTGAGCTCGGGACTGTAGGGACCGTGCACGTACCATGTATAGCCAAATTTCAAGTCAGCTCCGAACTGCTTGAGCATATATATGATTTTCTGAATACATTTGCGACTAGTGAAAGAATCTAGATCATCAGCAAGTCCAAGGGTCCGAAGGAAAGCCATTGCGTCGGAATATTTTGTCATCGCTGAAATTCCCCACGTATTTCGCATAGGATTTTGAACATTTGTTCGACCGCTGAAATCCCTTTCTTCGTAATGACATAGCCTGTTCTCACTCGTGACTCCACCGGTTCCCGTTTTGACTCAATTAGTCCCTCATTACCAAGAGCTTTCAGATGAGTCGCAAGAGCACCATCGGTCAAACCTAGATCGTATTTCAATTGTGCAAAATCTACTGCACCAGCACAATATAGCTCAACCATAATCGCAATCCGGTGCGGGTTAAACAGGACTGAAGGCTGTTGCAATAGATCCTTCAAAGAATGCTTAGTTTTCAGATCAAATGATTCTTCCGCAACCGACATAGTTCTTTATATCTCCTGTGTAATTTTTAGACCTATCTGATTAAAAAGCTTTTTCCCGAAATCTTGGAGATTCACAACGCTTTTAGGTTTTCTTTCAAATTGAAAGCAAAAACCGAAAGACTTTTATTATTCGAAGTAATCTCATAGGAAAAGGGAAAAAACATGGTACAAATAACCAGACGATGGAATGTCAAGAGATTTGGACCAATAAATGCAGATAGGATCCCCGATGTATGTGGCGTTTACATCATTATGAATCGAGATAGGCAGATTCAGTATGTTGGCCGGAGTTGCCGGCTAGGAACTCGACTCCGAGAACAACTCAGGGCCGGCACCATCCCGGATGCTCGATATTTCACTGCCTACGAAACTGAGGGAGAGAAATCATCCAAAGTCTTGGAAAGGAAACTCTTCCGCCAACACTTTCCGCCTTACAATAAACAAGAGCCTTAAGCATTGAGATACGACAGTAAGGAGACTGGGGATGGGACAAGATAAGTGAAAACGAAAAGACTTTTTGTTTTTTTAGGTGCCGTCGTCGTGCTTTCATTGTTTTTTATTTTCTTTCCTAACATCTTCAATTCGTCCACCGAAACAATCGTTCTCCAAGAAATCTCGTTTCCAAGTCAGGTTTACAAGGGAGAGAATCTCATCATTACTACCAAAGTCAAGAATACTGGCATTTTTACTAAAGATGCCCTTGTGCAAGTAAGGTCTGCAAGCGAAACCAAGAGTGAAAGTATCGGCATGATGGAACCAAATATGGTCAGTTCTGTGACTGTTGCCTTTCAGATATATGAGATTGGGCAACAATCTTTTGAAGTCAAAGTATACTGGGCTGGCTTGGCTTCTATCAACCGTGTTCAAGTGGGTGTCAGAAGTATTCCTTCCATACTCGTCATGGGGCCAAAACTGGAGATAACACCATCTTACGAAGTATTTTCTCAGATGGAAACCAAGGAGTGGATTTTGAGTATCACCAACAAAGGTAATGCGCCTGCTAAGATAGTCAAAGTCAGAATCACCAACTACGACCCTCTGCTACTAGCTTCGTCAGATACAGTCACCTTAGGCGATTTAGCGCCAACAGAAAAGCAGAATGTCAAATTCATATTCACTGTTCCCAAAGACGCAGCCCTCGGAGAAAACACGGTTACCTTAAACACAATGTCTACATTTGGGAACGATATGACTGAAACTGCTCCAATTAAATTCCCGATAACTGTTCAAAAAAATCCCACCATAGCCCAAGTTGAAAGTGCAACTGCAAGCATATATGCGATAGGGGGTCTTCTTGCTGCTATTGCCATTATTGCGGGTTACCTTAGCAGTAAAAAGAGGCGATAATCTTTCACCCTTTTAAATATAAACAAGTGAAAGACAAGATAGAAATGTTTTGAATAGATAAATTGTAGAAGGGGAGGGACATGGAATTAGGTTCAGAGTTAGCAGATGAACTAGTTTGTAGAGGCTTCGAGTCTCCAAATCTAGACTATAAGCTAGAGTTTGACGGATCTACACGCGCTTGGATGGAGCTTGCAAAAGATATCTATGGTATGGCAAATTACGGTGGTGGCTATATTGTCATTGGAGTGGAGGATGGCACATTCTCGCCGGTAGGTCTGGATGAAACCTTTCACATAGATGCGCAAGTCTGGGCAGACAAGGTTTCTAAATGGGCTTCAGGTAAAGCAAATCTGTCTTACACTGAATATGTCGCTAATGTCAAGGGAAGGAAAAGGAAATTCCCCATCATATATGTTCACGGTTCTATCGGTTCCCTCATAATACCTACGGTGGATGGTAGTTATACTACCGAAGGTGGAGAGAAAAAGTTAGCGTTCAAGCAAGGCGTAATCTATTCTAGAAAGAATACCAGCACGGTTCCTGCATTGGGCAACGATTTTTGGCAATTATTTTGGTCATTGCTAAGGAGAACAGCTGAAAGTGTTGGCAGCGTGGGTACTCCGCTGGAAGTTATCTCGGCACTTAGTAGGAAAGCTGAACCTGATGTCGTAGAAGAGACACTCTGGTTCAACCTCTTTCCAGTAGTGGAGCTACCTGACTTGATCCATTCGGCGGATACGGACTTCAGAGAAGCAAAAGATATTTATGCATACATCAAAAATGAAATGGGTTCCAGCGGGAGTTATGATATTCCCTCTTTTCTACTAGAGGACAAGAAGATATATTCGTTCTCACCTCTTGATGAAAGCAATCCGTTGAATCTATGCGTCACTGCTAAATCTCAAGGATTTTTCACAAACAAGGAGGCCTCAGAAAGCACATCTATTCCAATAGAACTGTGGTTGAAAAATAGTACGAAACATCAGAAACTGATAAAGCTCTTGAATTTCAATCTCAAAGACCTATGCAGAAAGAAGAGATTTTTCTATGGGAAGCACGATCGCTACTACATTAGATATCGCGGCGGCCAAGTGCCACAGGTAACTTGGAAGCCCTACAAATCCACAAGCACCAGACAGCTAGTATATCTAAGGCTGGACAAAAATGGAAGCCTCTCTTATTGCGAGCATTTCGCGGGAAGATTAAGGTTCATCATTCTAGGTGAGGGTGTTTATCTTGTAATAGAACCAACCCGTGTTCTCACGGAGGATGGAGTGAACCCACTTGATCAAAAGAGAAACGTACGCATAAGTACCAAGCAGAATTTCTTCTACCACAATAACAACTACTTGTACGACATGAAACTCTGGCTGCATATTCTAGCAGGCAATAGAAAAGAGATTCATCTGGGACATGGCAAGGGTAGAATCACAGTTTCAGTGCTATCAATAAACTCCAAGGTTAACTTTGGAATACTGGAAGACCAGCATACTAGTGGAGATTTCCTCGATTCTTTGAAAACCGAACCACTAGAGTATATGATAAGCTACAAGGAAGAAGAGGAGTACAATCCTCTTACAGAAACATCATTGGAGGGATGACCTATGCGATTAACAAGGTTTAGACCCACAATAAGGCATCTCAAGGAACCTCATATCGAGGTTGGTGAGGATATAGCTGTACCGGAGCCAAAAATGGGGTGGACTCTATTGGGACCTCTGGGAAAAAGTTCCACAAAATACACGATAAACCTTGGCCTAATAGGAGACAGCGAATCGTTGGAGAAGGCAAAAGATCTGTTCGCAAGGTTAAATGTAACGACGTATGGCAAAGATAAGAGCTTCCTCCATGTTGACTTCCCTGGTTTAGACAAGTTGAGAATTAAGTTCAATGCCAAATGGACCGTGGAAATGGACACAGAAATAATTAAACAGCAGATAGAAAAAACTGCCTCCTTTTCTGATAGAATAGAAACGGCTGGTCGTCTGATAATGGAGAAGATCAATGTACTCATGGATAGAGAACCACTGCCTGACGTTTTGGTATTAGCGTATCCAAAGATAATTGACCACTACTGCATCGAAGGTGCCATAGGCCGAAGAGGCGTACCGCGTAAAACTGCTCTTGAAAAAGCAATAGAGAAGACAAGAGAGAAGAACCTCACTCTTGATCGTTGGTTGGGTATACAGGCTCCGCCGGAAAAGTACAGACCCGTAGACCTCAGGAGCCTCGTGAAAGCGATCTGCATGGAATATAACATTCCCATTCAGATCTTAAGGCCGCACACAACAGAACCTTATGACCCAGAGAACCCGGAAAGAGAAGACGATGCGACAACATTTTGGAACCTTGTAGTTGCTATGTTCTATAAGGCGAATAACTTGCCGTGGAGAGCGAGGGGACTTTTAGAAGATACCTGCTACATAGGTGTATCTTTCTTCCGTGATAGAGACGACTCCACTAATGTCAAGACAGCGCTAGCCCAATTCTTCGCCCTAGATTCTGAGGGTTATGTCTTCAAAGGAAAACAAGCGCTGATCGACGAAAACAACGCGCCCCACGTTTCCAAAGAAGAAGCGACAAGGTTAATGAAGAAAGCCATTGAAATATATAGGCAGAACAAGGATCGATTACCTCGACGAGTTGTAGTGCACAAGACATCAAAATATACTGATGACGAAAAAGATGGTTTCTTGCAGGGAGCAAAGGAAGTAGAAAAAGTGGATCTCTTAGCTTTTGGAGATAGAAACGTAAAGCTATTGCGGTGGGGTCAACGGCCACCCGTGAGGGGGACAATGGTGAGATTGCCGGATCGAAGCGTCTTGCTATATACTTTTGGTTACATTCCGTATCTTGATGTTTATCCTGGACCCCGAGTTCCTTCTCCTCTTGAAATATTGGAACATCATGGTGGCACTCCGATAGAGACTATCTGCGAAGAGATATTGGCTCTCACAAAGCTAAATTGGAATAGTGCCAAATTCTGCATAAAAGCACCAATCACCATTAGCTTTGCGAGGCGTGTAGGTTTTATCCTTAGAAATGCACCACCAGATACAGATCTTAAGAACAAATTCAAATTCTACATATAGGTCATTCGCTCTTCATGTTTCTTAGGTCAAATGCCTTGAATACTCTTACATTTCCTCTAACTTTAGCTCTTTCAACTTTGATGTGATCCAACTCAATTAAGTCTGTGATGTAGTTACTAAAACTTCTCAGCGACTTTGCCCGAAGTCCTTGCTTGTCCGCTTCTTTTTTATAGAGATCGTAAAAATCCGTTGAAAAGATCTCCCCCATGCTTCTTCAAAATTCGAACTATCAATTTATGATGTGGTGTAAACTTATCCAGTTCATATTTCTTTTTGATTTCTTTAACTGCTTCATACCCTTTCTCCACGTCTTCTTCTGTAATTTCGGATTTGCTTGCTCGTTCAGCATTATGTGCAGCGCTCCTCAAAGTCTGTATCGCTATCCTTGCGTCTCCAGAAGCTAGTTCTGCTATTTTTTCTAGAATCTCATCTGAGTATCTTTTAGGGTGCAGTGCTCGGCAATCCTCAACTCTGTGCTTAAGAATTGTCAGCAGTTCCTCGTCGGAGTATCTGGGGAAATCGATTGATCTGAGATTCAATCTCGATGTTATTCTTTCATCAAGTGTTATTACATACTTTCTCGTGTTGGATATGCAGACTATGCCAATTTTTCCAAGTTCCTTCAGCATGTAGAGAACATCATTCATCTCTTTTCTGTCCAGTTTGTCCACTTCGTCTAGAGCGATAATGCAGGTCTTGTTTTTCAGTCTCTCTTTCAGCCTAGAAATTTTTGCACAATAACTCACTTCTGAGATGACGAGGCCAACCTGCTCGACCAACCTATCCAGGATCAAACTTAGAGTCCTATTCTCCCAACAATTTACATAAAACGCCTGAGCAGTCGTGTTCTGTCTTATTTGGTCGAGGACGTACTTCACTAAAGCTGTCTTTCCTGTTCCAGGTGAGCCATGACAAAGGCAATCATACGGTTTAATTCTGTTTTTGAACGGAGATAAACAATAGACTAACTCCGTCCTCTGAATGTCTCTGCATGGAAGGCTCTGCGGGATATATTCTTCTTCTAAGACATCGGGATCGGCAACTATTTCGGCTGGCATTCAATTAGATTTTTGGGGAACAGAAAGGATAAATAGTTTGTAGTTGTCTGTTGCAAGTTTTTCCTCTGATCCAGATGTGTTTTGTTAACTTATCGGGTTTTCGCATCATTCAGTGAACTCCTAGAGCATTCAAGCATTCAATAGCCTCTTCTATTATCTGCTCAGCCCCGGTTGGATCTATCCCTAGACTTCGCAACGCCTTCTGTTTTCCGAGGCGGCCGTGTACTGACTTATTTCGAAAGCTGTTGATCCTAGTCATTTTGCGGTAAATCGAGTCATCTATAATTTTGGAAGCGAAAAGCAGCATCGCAATATGCTTCAAGCCTAACTGAAGAAGATCATCCGATCCAAATGTGTCACGGTAGCTTTCCCTGAGCCTGTGAGACCCAAAATGTTCCAAAAAAGTAGCTGCAAAAACTATCCCTGCAAACCACTCTTTTTTATCGATACTTTCTTGTAAAGTCCTAATTGTAGGATCTGTAATATTGAAATATGCACCGGACGGTTGTAGACTTATTCTCGCTTCATCTTCTATTTTGTTCTTTGTCATACCCAACTCCACACAGGAACTACGCGTCCCTGCAACTATTTATGCTTTGAAAGCTAACAACTAAAGGAAATTTTGGAAATTTGCATTTGCGTTAGGGACGTTCGATTGTGTCGTTCTACTCGCCGGGAGCATTACGGCACAACTGCATGTCCCTAACCGATTAGAGGTCTAAGAGATAATGTGGTTGTGTGAAGGATGAAATTTACTGTTACAAGAGAAGAATTGAAAGCCTTTTGAAGGGCATTAAGAGTTCCAACATAGATAAGGAAAGTAAGAAGAAGATTCTTGAGTTTTATCGCGAATGCATAATAAGGGGCTACAGCAAGGCCAGGACAATCAAGTACCTCGATACGCTCAAGGGGATTTACAAGTTCCTGGGCAAGCCTTTTTCTGAATCCAGGAAAGAAGATATAGCCGAACTTGTAGGAAAGATCGAGGAAAGAGATTACTCGGAGTGGACCAAACGGGACTACAAGATAATCCTAAGGATATTCTACAAATGGTTGAGAAAGACAGAAGACTATCCTGAAGAAGTCAAGTGGATCAAGAAAAACAACGGGAAACGATTTACGCTCCCAGAGGAATTGCTTACAGTCGAAGACATAAGAAAGCTTGTTGATTCTGCAGATAACTTAAGGGACAAGGCCTTTGTTTTGGTCCTTTACGAATCCGGATGTAGGATAGGGGAGATTCTATCTCTTCAGTTAAAGCATGTACAGATTGATGAATACGGCGCAGTACTTCTAGTCAATGGCAAGACCGGACAGAGAAGGGTTAGAATAATCCTTTCAGCTCCCAAGCTTAACCAATGGATTGAAAACCATCCACTGAAGAATGATCCTAGTGCTCCTCTATGGGTCACCATCGGGACGAGTAGCAGGAATAAAGTTTGGACCTATGGCACTGCAAAAGATGTTTTGAATAAGCTGGCAAAGAAAGCTGGAATAAGGAAAAGAGTTTATCCGCACCTATTCAGGCATTCAAGGGCTACGCATTTGGCTAATCATCTTACTGAAGCGCAAATGAAGCAATATTTTGGTTGGGTTCAAGGCTCAGACATGGCTTCTGTTTATGTCCATCTAAGCGGTAGAGACGTGGACAATGCCTTGTTCAAGCTGAATGGTCTAGAGGTTAGCGAGGAAAAGAGAGAAGAAGAGCTTAAAGCATTAGTCTGTCCCAGATGTAAATCTAGGAATTCTCCAGACGCTAGATTCTGTTCAAACTGCGGTATGTGCTTGGATGCAAAGACTGCGATCCAGATAGATGATCTTAGAGCTAGGGCTGACATGTTGATGAATGAACTGGTGAAAAATCCGAGAGTGCTGAATGCTTTGCTTGAAGGCGTAGAGCAGTTGAAGAGCGAACAAAACGGTTTATTGCTAAACAGCGAAATAATCAACAATGGCAACGGTTCGAGGGCTAAAAAAGTACAAGAAAGGCAAGATTGAGGTCTTACTTAGGATAATAGAAGAGATTTCAGAAGACTACGGCGATGAGATACCGGAAACACTTGTGATAGACAAAGCAATATTGGAAGGCGTGGAAGATCCTGAAGAGAGGCTTAGGTTTCTTAAGACACATCTAGCGATAATCTATACTTCCCCAACAACTTTCAAGAAGACTTGGCCCAGCCATATAATTTTACGAAAGTGATTTCCATGATCGGTTCATAACTTTCTTTGTGGCTGCCTCAATGTCATCTGCCTTAGCCCTTCTTCTTCCAGCATGTATGGCGCAATCTAATACTTCTTTTCCAATCTTTATATCCAGCTCTTGGCCATCTTCTCAGCACCTGATTCGCTAACTCCCTTGGCTCAAGCTTTCTTACAGATCCTATGCATAGCAGTTATGGACAAACCCTTATCAGAGACCATAAGCATCCCCTCTAACCTTTGTCTATTTCCTTAAGTTCTTTTTCTCCCAAAATCTCGTAGACTCGACCTCTTTTCTCTCCCATCGCTCTAACTAAACCTTTTTCACACAAGCTCTCCATAAAGTTTCGAAATGACCTTTCTCCTTTCGGTCGATTTGCCCTTTGCCTGTACATTTCAAAAAGCTCTCCGCTCGTGAGCTGCTTCCTTTCCTTTAGGATCTCCAAAAGAATCTCTTCGTCATCATCCATATTCCAATGATCTTCTGAGGGATGTAGGGTCTCCGCAATGTCTGTTATTTTGACATTTCTCTTGTTCTCTTGTTCAGCTTTTAGAGCAGCTGTTCGAAGTAAACTTATGGCCAAAGTCATATTTCCCTCTGTCCTTTCCGAGATTTCCATCAGCAGCTCGTCTGTGAAGGACGATTTTTCGAGAGCTTCTTGCGCTCTTTCTCTCAGTATGTCGAAGGATTGTTCGGTCGTGTAGATTGCGAGCTTGATTATGCATGGGATGTACGACAAGGCGTTTAGGTTAAGCACAGCGGCGTTCCGTTCGACATTTGATACAAGAATGACACTGACACCAGCGTTCATGACCTTCGTGATTATTCCAGGATCTTTGAGCCGCACAAAATTGTCGAAGCAGATCCATAGTCCCTTTTCACTTGCTTCTTTGGTAAGTCTCTTTGTGAGTTCGTAGATGCTCCTTTGGACGATCAGCTTTGCTGAAGGCAGTGCCTCTCTCAACACACTGAAAGACGTGTCATAGAGGGTGCAGTCAACATACCGTATATCCTCCGTAGTAAGGTCTTTAATCACTCGTTTTACTATCGTCGTCTTTCCAGAACCAACACGCCCGATCATTATTGTGTTGACCGTGTTTCCGATGTTATCCTTTAGCTGTTGAACCTCCTTATCTCTATGGAGCAATCGTTTTGGCAGGTAATCTCTCGATAGCACATCAGGATTGACGATAATCTTCCCATTCATTAGATCACTCCATGCTCATCCCTGAGACATTTGGCCACAAATGAGTCAACAATCTAATAATTACTTGATAGTAACTGTAGAAAATAGTTTGTGAGTGCGGTTGTCGAGAAATTGATTGCGTGAAGAGTTCTCTAGCTTCTAAAGCCCATTAACGAATGCCTTAGACAGGCATCCCTCAACAGTCTAAACCATTCAGGCATCTCCTCAAGAACTTCCCGGTCTATGTCTACATACAAGATAGTTGTCAGCTTGTCCAAAACCGGCTCACCTTCTCGATCTTAATGCAACCAAATTGGACACCTTTAACCTCACTTAATCTTCCGCTCAATTCAGCCAGCTCATTCAACGACCTCAACTTGAAAGATGCATAGGTCGTATTTTCATTCACCCAAATTTTGAACCCGGAAATCCTTCTTTCCAATACTTCTGCAAGTTCTTCCGGTTTCATGTTTTCGCATTTAATCGTGACCTTGAACATGCTCATCACCCGTGAATTCGTATATTCTCCCTCGCTTGTCCCCGATTGCTTTGGCCAAGCCTTTGGAGCATAAGCTCTCCATGTAGTTCCTGAAAGAGCGTTCTCCTTTAGGATACCTTGAGTTCTGGACGTAGAAGTCGTACAGTCTGCTTGCAGGCAAGCTCTTCCACTCTTCCAAGATTCTCAACAGAGTTTTCTCGTCATGGTTCAGCTTCAGAGGACAATCGTTGTTAATTTGAATATCCGATTCTTCTATCGCTTTCTTATTCACGCTCTCAGCCTTCAAAGCAGCGATCTTTAATGCGCTAATTCCAAGAGCAATGTTTCCGTTAATTTTCTCAGCTATCTTCTTTATCACCAAATCAGTGTAAGTTCCTTTGCCTAAGGCCTTTTCGGCTCTATCTTCCAGAATGTCAATACTTTGTTCAGTCGTGTATGGTTCAAGCTTCATTACGCTTGGAATATTCGACCTCACGTTCTCGCCTAGAAGGGAGAAGTTCTCCTCTTCGTCAGAAATCAGAACAACGCACACATTTAGGCTCATCAATCTGGCTATCAAATCCTTGTCCTTGAGTTTCTCAAAGTTGTCAAAGCATACGATGAATCTCTTCTCCTTGGCATACTTCGATAGTTCCTTGATTAGCTCGTAATTGCTCCGGTAAAGGATGAATTCGCTTCTTGGCAGAATTTCCTTCAATACGCTGTAAGTAGTTTGGTAGATCGAGCAGTCTATGTAACCGACGCTTATCTTCTTGTTCAAGTCAAGAATGACGCGTTTCACTAAAATGGTCTTTCCACATCCGCAGAGTCCACAGATGAAGGTATTTATGAGATTCTTCAGATTTTCCTTTAGCTCAGTTCTCTCTTTCTCTCTATGCAAGAGCTCTTCAGGTAGGTACGAAAGAGAAAGCACCTCCGGATTTACGGGGATCTGCCCATTCATGGAGTAGGTTTTCTGTGCATAAGGAAAATAGGTTACGAGTGTGTGGTTTGCCGATAATTCCGATAAGGCAAGAACATAGATATTTATCGTCTGGTTAGTAGATATAACATTAGTGGACACATGAATCGGCAAGAAATCGAAGAGCTCTTGAAACCAGATATATTGAAAATTCTGGTATTCTTTGTTCTTCTTTTTTGCTCTATATTCATTTACTGGCTTTTTGTATTGGGGTGTTGTTAGTGAGCGAAATTTTAATTATTGCAATTGGACTATTTCTCATCTATATTATCTCATGCACATTAGTCGCAATCTATAGAAAATTGAGAGGAATCAACTCAAAACTTTCATCAGCATATGCTGTTTTACTTGCTATAGTGTTGATTTCAATTTCGATTTGGGCGTATTATCCATCCTATACAAGGTCTTTAAAAAGACAAAAAGACTCAGCACTGTGGTGTAACCTTGCGATGGCTCACTACTGTGACGAATGGAGTCGATGTAATTTTAACCAGGAATGCAGACCAAAGGATATGCCATTTGATGAATTTGAAAAATACTGTGTGGAGATGAGTGGGTTCAAAGATCTGAGAAGCCTTAACGCAACTGAATGTGGATAGAATCAACCTAGCAACGCTATTTCTTGGCTATTACTTGCTTTCTTCGCCTTATGAATAAGCAAGAAATTCCTCCAAGGATGATTGCGAGAGCAACCAACATATACCAATACCGTTGCCACCAAAGTATCTGTTGCGGTAAAATAATTCTTCCTTCTTGTGAAATTTTGACAGTTAGCTCTTGTGTCTCACCTTTTTTGATCAAAGATTGAAAAACTGTCTCATCCGATATCTCCTCATCCCTCATATTAGTTATTGTCAAATCATAGAATTCGCTTGTTCTATTAGAAAAAATGGCGTCTATAACAATTTTGTAATTTAAGATATCCGCAGGCAAAATTATAACTGTGGAACCATTCAAGTTATCATAATACCAAGAATCCGGAATCCCCATCTCAGTCTTATTGCTTTCATAGTTTAAACCAACATGACGCCGTTGATTATCATAGATATGTAAGTAGAGTTTGTGCTGTTGCTCTCGAAGCTGTGTTGTTGATCCGCTTTTGCAGTAGAAAAGTGCCGGTGAGGAAAACGATTCTATTGTATCTTGTTCTGGGTTAAGTAATGTCATGCTTACTATGAAGGGCTGGCTTCCATTTAAAATAGAGTTTAACTGTCCAGGATTTATGTTGATGAAACTTAGATTGTATGGCTTTACTGACACATTTTGAAGGTACGAGTAATGATTAAAATCATTCCATAATCCGGTAATCTCTATTCTTACTGACAGTGTTTGTTCAACATTTTTATGATTATAAAGAACGCAGTCGATTCTGATTATGTCATTTGGATCTGATACTAATAAATGATTTTTCGCTTTCCAAGATAAACCTCGGTCTAAGTCTAAGTAAACGTAAGAAGTAGGTTGTCCTTTACGCATCAAGTATACACTACCAGAATGAATGGAAAGAGTAGCATCCAAAGGCAAAGGACTTCCTTGTATCACTAAGAATGTTTCATCATACCCTCCTAAAGCACCTGTCGCTACATGTTTCTCAAGTACAGTATAATTGATGAAAATGTGGATTTTTGAATGTGGAACCTTATCTCTGCCCCAAAGCCACTCAAGTAGCACGCCGCTTGGGTCGTTGATGAATAGTCCCGTTGAGTTGAAACCAACAACCACAACGAAGTGTATATCAAGTTGATTATAAGTTCTTAGTATTATTGGATATCCAGAAGTAATATTTGAACGAATGTCTTCCCATATTTGTTGAGAAAAAGAGGGATATCTTGCCAACTTAATGACAAATTGTGCGTAACGATCATGAACATAATCGTAAAGTCTAGGCGTGAGTGGCCGTGTGAAAGTAGTTCCCATCCATTTCGGTAAACCAAACCCCCATAATCCATGAAAGTCTGAAGCAATATCCCAAACATGAACATTGATACCATAATACCTTAGCACCATCGCCAAGCAAGCTGGACCACACCATTCAGCGTCACTTTGGTGCTCATAGGGAACATTCAAGACTTCGGGTTCCCAAATATTAGTCTCTACTATTTCAAAACGAAGTTTTCCAGTGGTCGTATAGCCCTCTGTGAAATATATTGTTGTTGTGTTTGTTAGGAGCTCGCACAGAACTCCTGTGATTTTGTCCCAATAGATGTCAAGTACGGAAGTAGAAACATCGGACCAGACAAAAGTTCTAACGTAATTGACTTCTCTTTTTGTGCCAGCATAAGTTCTCCAAATCGTGTCATTCACTATTGGCGCGTATTCTGAACTAAAAATCCTGTCTCCCTTTTCCAAGTTTGCTACAAATACTAAGGGAAATGAACCGATTACGTCAACAGTTGTAATATCGACATGCCTTATATAGGTAATATTTGTACCATTCATGAAATGAACGGTCGATTCGATAGACACTACAGTGCCTGAAATGTTTTTTACAGTGTTATTAACCCAATATTTCTCCCAGTCTCTAAAGTATTGAGGTCTTTGTTTGCTTGGATCGCTAGATGACCATGTGCCTGACGCGTTGTATGCCATCCATTCATCTATTTCTACCCCCACAATAGAAGGTTGCCAAATGTTCGTTTCTGAAATTTTGTAAAGGATGGTGCCTCTGACTGTTGAAGAATCAGCGCTGATTGTTACGGTGTGGTTAAACTCACAAAGAACTCCAGAAGCCTTGTCCCAATAATAAGTCAGATGCCAAGCATACACCAATTCATGCTCCTCTATGACTACTAAGTCTTCTTCAATTGTCATCAGACAATTAACCTCTCTGACAGAACCGGCATAGGACTTGAAGATCGTATCGTTTAGATGAAACGTACGCCATGGCGCCGCCGGCTTATAAGGAATTGGTAAATAAACCCCATCTCCTTTGGTTAGATTTACTGGCACAATTGCAGGAAGACCGTCCACAAACCAAATCCACGCGCGAGTATCAAACTCTGAGGTGCGCATATCTTCATCCCCATTCTCATAATGTCGGACGAACGTAACAGGAAACTGCACTGTAATATTATACCATTCGATAATCATTTGTTGTTCTATCTCTTGCTGCCACTTAGGATCAGAGCTACTAACTGAAACACCAATCAAAAACCAGTCGCCATCTTTAACTCCAAGAGAGCCTATTTGCTCAGCTTTAACTTCCAACGGGGAAATTGTGAAGCAAGACAACGTCAAAATAACTGAGATCAGGAATAGTCTCTTCAGATATTTCCCTCCCCTACTTCTTCTTGTTTCGAGCTAAATTTAAGTTCTTCCTTATGATGTATATTTAGTAAATATCATAGGAGCCTCTGATTATGAAAGAAATCGACAGTAATATCTTGCGATACCTCCACAGGCAAGATTGGCCTGTTACGACCGATATGGTTGCCAGGAAGATGAGTATTTCCTGGAACACAGCACAGATTCACCTGTACAAACTAATGGCTGAGGGTTCAGTGAAAGGCAAAAAAGTTGGAAGGCAGAATCAATGGATGATAACAGAAGAAGGTAAGATACTTGCCCATAACTCCGTCAGGAGTATCCCCTAGCATGATCGATTCAAAGCAATAATGGAACTGCGCGTTTCAATAAATCTCAATTTCCCAGACAGCATTTTAATCACATGGAAGAAAAACCAAAAGAAATTGCAAGCAGGCTTGTGTCAAAATACATAAGAGAAAAACCCAGCACGATTACGTTAAGGCTAAATCGGAATAACAAGAAGTCGAGCATAGGTATTAACGGAGATGGCTTGAATCAAAAGTCTGAATATTCTCAAACCATAGACTTCACTTCATTCGCTCATGGAGTTCTTGAGGCTTACAGAGAAGCTTATGGCGAACTTGAAGTTGTCTCTATTAGCTTCAGAGAAGAAATCTACAAGAACGATAAAGTCTCTTTAGACCTCTATCCTACCGGGAGTGCTGGAACATTCGACATTTTCGCACATTACAAGGAATAGACTCAAGCCTAGAGGTGGTTCATGAAATGCTGCCTATTGACAAAGTGCTCTGCGGAGACTGCATAGGAATGATGAAACGGCTGCCCGACGGTTGCATCGACATGGTGATGTTCAGCCCTCCGTACTAGGCTTGTCCTGCGGGTTGGGGCCTCAGAGACTACGGCAAAGAGACAGAGACAGTTTTCGATGCAAAACCCAACTGTAAACATGAATGGAATGGAAGCAGTAGATATTGGGACAATCGTCATGCCTCCGTTCTTGCGTCTGGGGGCAAAGATGAGCTAGGCAGCAGAAAAGACCATCGTGGTCGCATACAAGGCTCTTTTTGTGTTAAGTGCGGGGCTTGGAAAGGACAGCTAGGCTTAGAACCAACTCCCTTCCTATACGTTGAGCATATTGTCATGGTTTTCCGAGAGATCAAGCGGGTTCTGAAAAAGACTGGAAGTTTCTATGTCGTGCTTGGAGATACCTATGCAGGCTCATGCTCACAAGGAAGTCAAAGCAAAAGTCAGCCATATCTGCGTCTCTACCCTCAAAGAGAAGCGTTACAACCAAAGTGTTTGATAGGAATCCCTTGGCGCGTTGCCCTCGCCCTGATTGATGACGGTTGGGTTCTTAGGAATGCAATAATATGGCACAAGCCCAATGCTATGCCGTCAAGCGTGAAAGACAGACTCACATGCACCTATGAGACGATCTTCCACTTCGTCAAGAACCGGAAATACTACTATGATCTAGACGCTATCAGAGAACCACACAGCACGGGCACGTTCAAGCGAATCTTCCAGAAAGCCGTGTTTCAGCAAAATGGTGGAAAGAAGCAAGTACAATTGAGAGGCAAGAAGAGATCATCGAGAGATAGGGGCTCACGCTGCGCCAACATGGCTAAGTCCATCGCAGAAAAGTATGTCAAACATGATGTGGCAGTGAGTAGAGTAGGCAACTTCTCCTACATCGATCCTCTTCATGAAAAGGAATACCATCCTATAGGTAAAAATCCAGGAGACGTGATTGAAGCTAAATGGTCTAATGTGTCAGGGCAATCGACACAAAGTAATTTGGGTCACGGTGGAACGCATGGAAACCGCTTCAACCATCCTTTGGGAAAGAATCCCGGTGATACTTGGCAGACCAAGAAAGAAACCTACATTGGAAACAATCCCCATAGAATGAGGGTACAAAGGAAGAAATACGTTGCCTTAGACCCTGCAAGATCAATGGATCTATCACACCCCAAAGGAAAGAATCCAGGCGACATCATTAGGATCGGTATGCATCACGGTAGTAGTTTGACCTCGGGCAGAGCAACACATCATGAGAGACAAATCATAGAAAGCCATCTACTCGGCAAGAACCCGGGAGATGTTATACATCTTGACAGGAAAAAGACAGCCGTTGAAAACTTCAGGACTGGGAGGAGCATGAGGCTGCCCCCAGAGCCTCAAAATCCAAATGCTTTTCATCCTAAAGGTAAGAACCCCGGAGACATAATTAAGACAAGGCGTGACTCGTCGGAAATCATGGCTCAAAGCAGAATCCACCGCTGCCATTCTCGAAAAGGCATGCACCAAGAAGGCATTAACCTCGGCAGATATCGATATGCAAAAACTGGGAAGAATCCTGGAGATGTGGTAAAGCAATTTGATGAAATGATGAAAAGACATCCCACTCATCCGCCTCACCACGCTGCTCGAATTAGGCTCTCGGACTGGAATCCTCATGAATGGGTGCAACATCCACTAGGAAAGAATCCAGGTGATATAATCTCAGAGAGAGACGTGAAACAAGGGAAAGCTAACGTAAAAAACGGTCGGCTCAACAGTGCACACCCAGACTGCGGGGAAAAGGCGCTCAATCCATATATCTTAGACGACCCCAACCCGAGCGACTTTTGGTCAATCACCACAAAACCCTTCAAGGGACCACACTTCGCAGTCTACCCAGAAGAGATATGCATTAAGCCCATCAAATCCAGCTGTCCACCAAATGGCATAGTATTAGACTTGATGTGCGGTTCAGGAACGACATTAGTAGCAGCTAAGAAGTTGGGTAGAAAATACATCGGATTCGACATCAACCCGAAATACGTTGAGATGGCTAAAAAGAGACTGCGCGAAATTTCTGCTAAATAAAGTTGTGCTCTTGTTTCTATATCGGAAATCACGGCTTTTCTGCATTTCGATAAGTCTCATTTTCTCTCAAATCAATTCTGTTCTCGCTGTCTTCATAAAATCGAATACGTGAGTACGTGGATGAGCTTGAGAGACAAATCAAACGGATGTTCGCACCGATAGTCGTCTTTACAGGATGCGAAGACTTGGTCACGGAGAACATGAGGACAAGAATCAACGTAGAGCGTCTACTAGCACCTTCCAAGGATGCTGCGACAGACTACGAGGCAATGGTCTACTTACATACTGCGAGCCTAGCAGTGCCGTTTTCACGAGAATGGTACAACATCTACACATTCTTATTCTCAAAGTATTACCCGGAGCAAGCCAAGACGACAGATGTGTATACGGAACAGATTACGGAAATCGAGCAGCGTGAATTATCACGCTTGAAGAAATGGATCTACCAGCAGCAAATGGACAAGAGGCAACTGGAAAAAATCTAAATCAGTTTGTTTAGATCGTCTATGACTGTGTTCCCTGCTTTTTCATCAAACTCTAATGTTGCAAAAGTACCTCGCCACGAGTGTAGAAATCTCTTGTCGCTAATTATTGAAACTATCGACTTTATTTTCTCTTCAAAAACCTCTGGGTATGGCATTATTTCCTTTGTTCTCTTCTTTATTCCCATCGGTATCCCGTTCTTCCAGGCCATAGTTGCTATATCCCTCACATCGCTTGGCCTGGCTGAAACTATCTTCAGAATCAGATAGTCTGCGTAGCTAGGAACATAGACTTCAAACTCCTTGTCTGCTACTTTGATTCTGTTCCTCTTCGAATCAGCAACGAAATTATCATCGATTATCACTCTGTCCTTTTCGTTTCTACCAGTTACTTCCCCCTCCATGAAATCCATAGATGCCCTCACCGACCTTCTGCCAACTTTCATGAGCTTGATGCAACGCAGAAAGCCAGACTGTTCTTTCTTCTCAAAAGCTTCAATCGCAATGTCTCTATCAAACCAGCCTTTTATTTCATCTAAGTGCCAACCGTTCTTTTTCTGAAGGACAAAGTCGCAGTCCCTAGTTGATCTCGTAAACGGCACAAAAGCTCGGAGTGCGTAGCCACCGATTAGAATGATCTTAGGCTCCTCGAAGCCGTTTGATTTTTTAGAGATAAGGTCAATCAGTCTAGCAATCTCTTCTTCTCTAGCTCGCATCACATCTACGTACTTAGGCAAGTGAGACCACCTTCTCAACCGCTTCTTCAACTTCTCTCTTCACGTAATCATCTTCCAACTTCGTTTCCTTTACATCGAACACCCTTCTTCCAGTCAACTCGTTGACCAAGTGGCAACCATACTCCAAAGCCTGCTTGACTCTTACATCACTTCCAGAGATCCTCTTCCAGTAGGTCTCTTCTGACAACCGCTCCAATCTTATTCTCCTTCTGTTTGAGTACAAAGTTGCAAAAGCGTCCGTAAAAGCCCAATCCTGCATGCATTCAACTACCGTCTCGTCCACGCTTTCAACGAACAACCTGCCGACCTTCTCGTACTTGACCTCGGTAGGCTTGTCTATATACTCAGTGCGGACTTTCCAGCCCTTTCTCTCGGCAAACGCTTCCAAAGCCTTACCATAAGACCTGTCTGTTACCTTCAACACGTAGACATCCCTGTGGACGAAATCGTAGTTCCACAACGAGGCAGCGGTCTGAGCGGATACTACCTTGAAATTCTTATCCTTCTCCAAGAAATCCCATGCGTCCTTGATCTCTGACGGAATCCAGTACCATCCCCATCGGACTTTTTCAATCAAACCGGCTTTAGCTAATTTGTTCAAGTATTCCTTTGCGTTAGGCTCGATCGCCTTGACAGCCTCAACTTTGACCAAGCTGCCGCTAAACCTTTCTTTCAACTGCTCGTGGAAGCGCTGCAAGTACTGCATGCCGTTCACCTTTAGTATATATTTGGCAAGAATAGTATTTAAATGTTCACCTTTTCCCTTCTTTTGGCAAAGTCCCCACGTCTGCTCTAACGGCATTCTCTCCTTCGATAAGACAGATTATCCTTCTTCCGCATTCCTTTTCAGGTGATTGCATGCCTGTCGACCGAACATTAGCTATCGAGTCTTTAAAGAGGCTGGATGAAGGCCTTTACAATATGTATAAGAAGTTCGAGGATCTGGACGACTACGTGAGAAAAGACCCGGAATCTTACAAGAAAGTGCAGTTGTACCTACTTTCGCTTGATGCCCTGGATGACTTGGAGGAAGCGGGAGCGATCGAGATAATCAATGACTACGAGAAGAACACAGTGTATGTAAAAGAGAAGCGTTCGTTAAAGAAATAAAGGAAATTCTATTCGTCAGCGAGAGTGATTTCATCATCAGACATTAAATCTTCCATGAAAACCTATGAGTCGTCAGTTGACAAGGGCGTAAACAAAGCACCGGAAGAAGAAACCGTTAATGGATATATCCCGAGAACGTGCGACCTAAGGTGCTACAGGTGTCGATACCGAGGGGTATGCGTCATCCCAAGAAAAATTATAGAGGCTGAGAAACGAATCATTAGAAACGATCTATTCAGAAATACAACTCTGCCCAATAACAAATACCGTCTTAACGGCTTTCCTAAAATCTTGGGCTACAGTCGAAAACTTCTGAAATATCTGAATTCTAAGAAGAAGAAACTCTATGACAGGACCTCGGAGTAAAGATTGAAGAAACGGAATATTCACATATCAATAAGCCTCATCCTATCTCTTTCTAATTTCTCTTAGGCGATTGCGTGGACAAGTACGTTATCGAACTTAACGAAAGCCTCTCGAACGGCATGGAGCAGTATCTGGCGGACGAAAAAGGAAAGGCAGTGAACGAAATCATCAGAAAAGACATAGCAAACGAGATTTTTGACATAATCCTTGCTGAGATAGACTGGAACCTGAACTACAAGATGTCGGAAGATGTGGACTGGGAGTTTCATGTTACTCCAATCGAGAAAGGTAAAGCAGAGTCCCCAAATACTGTTTGCGACAAGAAAGAGTGATTGCGTGCCTTATAGAATCGATATCTACATTGGAAGCGACAATGGTACAAAGAAGATTTGCGAAAGTTATTTGGAAAAGGTCAAGAATTGGGCGGATGCTGCTTTTCCTAAAGGTTACACGCTACTAAGAGGTGAAGGTTGTTATCAAGGGATTTACGAAGACTCGGTCCTCATTAATGTGCTTTCGGATCATAGTGTTGCTCTAAGGGAACGGTTGGGCGAGTTGAAGCGTGAACTGAACCAGGAGGCGATACTTGTCGTTAAATCGGCTGTTGATCTAGAGGTGATCTAAAAAAGCCTCATGACAAAGGCAGCAAACTCTTGAATGGTCTCCAGATCTTCAGTGACATCGTCAACGGTCAGGTTGAGTTTTTCATTTAGCTGTATCTTACGAATGCCCGCTTCTCTAAATGCTTCTACTGCTTTTGAGTCAACCACCTTATCTTTGTGAACTATCAAATTCCTTTTCATGACTGCAGCATTGGTTCTAAAGACTATTTCACCAATTTCCACTTCTAACTGTTTCTTGATCTTTTTGGCGAACTCTTTGGGATCGCTGAATATGCGCCATGTATCTTTGTCTATAGTACCTATCCTAAGCAACCAAATGCGCCTAAGGAAGTTCTCCAGGGAAGAAACGCAGAAAACAAGGATTAGAGCCAAAGAAATATTATAGATTTCATCCATAACTCCTTTTATCTCTGTTCTAATAGGACCGTATCGATCACGTACTCCAGCTACCAGCCTTCGAGACCGTATCCTGTCCCTACTTTCCTTGATTTTTCCTACTGACAGAAGATTCCGGGCAATGTCCAGCTCATGGAGAAATTCATTCCAATATGTTTCAACATTCTCCTCAATCATCTTCATACGCCTTCAAAGAATCGGAGGAGACGAATTATAAATCTATGTCTTGCGACCATCATCTAAACAGAATTTACGGAATTCTGATTCATCAATAAACATCATCTTTTCTACTTCAATGATCGCATTTATGAAATGCTCAGTTTGTGAGGAAGAGATCAAGGACGAAGGCGATCTTTTCTACGGAGATGAAGCAACCTACTACGAAGGAAAGCCTTTATGCGAAACATGCTACTACGAGGACGAACCGACTGCAACAATATTCTACAAATAAAGACCAACAACCTTACATCATAAGCGGGACCAGAAATGAAACTGAAGGAAATTTTCGGGTTAGATGGCACGGTACAGACCCCTGGAGAGGATACTACGAAACTGACAGCGATAAGTATGACATGGTTAATACTGCTGAGCTTCTTGCTTGGCATGAAAGCGAAAAGATGCTAGAAGAATTTGATGAACATGTCAGAGAACTCTTCGAAGGGCATGGAATAGACTATGCCCGCGTATTTGCGAGAAGCTCGAACGTCTTTTATCAGAACTACGACCTCTTTGTCAAAAAAGATCATGCATTCCTTGCGGGGCTTCAAGTTGCCAAAGCAAAGAGCGAAGTTGACTATGACAAACCGAGATGGTATAAGAACATAATTTTCGATGGAACTGCTTTGAACAAACTAGCCGAGCTATTCCCAGAGCGTCAAATCAAGACCGACTATGACGCTGCTGGATTAGTGAAAGAGCTGGGTGACAACGCAGTGAATGAATTGCAGAAAAGGATGAAAGAAAAGGAGACAGAGGAACGAGGTGTTTCTAATGGTTGAAGAAAAGAAGGTTTACAAAATTTTATACAAGGCTGAGATACTAATCTATGGAGTAGACGAAGAAGGACGTGTATACTGGAAAGACAATGAGTCGAGCGACAAAAACTTCGTAGAAACCAGAAAGTATTATATAGGAAATGCTTTTGCATAATATTCAATCGTCTTCATTAATATTAAGATGCTTTTACCAGTTCTTAAATACTCTTGCTCCCAGAAGACCAGTTATTTCATTCATGAAAGATAGTGAGTTTTCTAACCATAGCTGACAATTTGGCATGACTTCCAATTTTTTATCAATTTTTGATGGATAAGTGTTGGGGCTATCTGGTAAATAAAGGATGGTGGATGATGGATAGATAAAGGATGATAGGACGACACCAAATCTATGCGTTATTCTATTACGGAGTTTACGGAAATAATCAAACCAATCTGATTCCCACAGTTGTACCGTCCGTTTCGTTATTTCATCTTGGGGCATTTTTATTTCAAGCTCTTTTTTGATTCTACCAAAATCACTTCTCTCATTAAGCCACGGTCCTAAAACTAAGTCAACTTCTCTTGAAAAGAAATCAAAAACACTATATAGTTCAAATAAAAATATGTCAAGTTCTTTCAGAAAATTCGGAAATTCTCGAGGATTCAAAGCAATTGTCTTTTCATCAACAATTTTAGGTCCCATTCTATCTGCAATTTGCCGTAATCTCTCCATGCTTGTTTTCACAATTTGGATTTTGATTCCTAATGAACCGTGAACGAGTATGAATAGGTCTCTATTTACAACTTTTTTAAATTCCTCGCCGGCTCTTAACTTTTCAGACACTTTGACATGCTGTGGAAGTTTCGGTGGTAATGCGTCCTCGTATATCAAATATATCGGAATTCCAGTCATAGAATTTCCCTACTTACGGCCTTAAGGGATCTATAATCTATATAAAGTTGTTGCTAGAGGGTCAGGACAACGACAACATCTTTCATCCTAACCTAACGCATGCTTTCAGCATAGACGGAATTTTTCACTTACGTAAACTACAATCTATTCCGCCAATAATTAGTTTTCTGATTTGATGAGAGGCTATTGTCCAACTTGTAAGGAATATAGAAGCGATAACGGCATGGACGCTTGGGGCATCAAATGGCACGACGACTTGGCGCTCTGTGAAAGATGCGGTTATCTTGTAGATATCTGGAATAAAAATGGGAAAGAAAGATGAGAACATCTCAGATAAGATACCAAAACTCTATGCAACTGAGAAGATTCCGTTTGAGAAGAAGACAATTCATCGGAGATATGAGATTGAAGAACTTGGGTTCTACTGGCTCATAGCTGAGCTTGACGAGAAGAAGAATCTTGCATTCGGCTATGCTAATCTTAACGATGATGAGCTTGCTGAGTGGGGATACATTGACATAGATGAATTGCTTGAGAACGGTGCTGAGCTTGACGAAGAATGGAAGCCATGCACATACAAAGAAGCCTTAGATAAGATTTCAAAAGAAAGGGAGGAGAGGCGTCTACGATTAAGAAAATTGACCCACACAACGGAAGACCGGGAAGATTACCAGAAATAACGAGGAAAACACGGCGTACATGCGGTAGTTCGAGCACTGTTTTGTTTGAATGTAGATGGAAAGAGAGGGAGAGAAAGAGGAGAGATAAAAAGGAAAACAGAAGAGGAAAAAGATAAAGAAGAAGGCAGCCAAGCTTATTGCTTCAGTTGCTTTCTCTCACTCGAAACGTACCCTAATTCCGGAGGTTAGGGGATCAAGATGTCTAGAGGGTCTTTGATATGCTGAGGTTGTTTGATAAGAAAGACACAGAAGACTTTTCAGAAAAGTATCGATACCAATCACTACTGAAAGAGATACTGGAAATTTGCGAAAATATTCAGCGAGACATAGAAGAAAACGGAATACATCCACAAACCATGGTTGGCCCCATCATCCAAAGAATTGATAGTGTAACGAAAGAGCTTCTTTTGGCAATCGAAGGTGCGGATTCTGACAAAGAAGAAATCAGCGTGGTGGACGTTTCAGGAAGAATAGTAGCTCTACTTTCTGAAAAAGAATTAATGAGTTTCACTGAGCTACTTGATGCTTTGAAGGTTGCAAAGACTACTCTATCAAGACATCTCACTAGGTTGATAGACGAGGGCAAGGTAGAGAGAATAGAGACAGACCGGACAGTCTTGTATAAGTTGAAAACTTCTGAAAGCAGCGACACCAATTCAACTTTGAACGGTGGCTAGATGGCTGAGAACCACATGAACAATTACCATAAATGGGAGAAATGGGCGTATGAGCAGAGATATGGAAAGGGAAGCTGGAACAGAGGGCTACATAGAGAGACAGACGTAAATAAGCAGATACAAGCTCTTGGCTTTCAAGAATTTGTTGATCCGTTCAAGACCTATTGGAGCGAAGAGCACTCTGTCGGTGTGCTCGAAAGAGATGGCGAGTTCATTGGTCTCGCTAGTCTAGTGGCAAAGGAGGTAACTGACAAAGAGAACTTCGTCAGAAAGTTCGGACTGAGTTTTGAGAAGGACATTCAATGGAAAGCCGCTTCAAGTCTGTTAGATCATCTATCTAGATCGCCACTATTCAAAGTCGTTCTTGTGACGTTGAACAATCTCCCCTTCAAGATTGAGCCGGATATACCAAAAAGGCTCCAAGGCAGACTGAACTGGGCTAGGAGGAACTATGAGTACCACAAAGACAAGGCTCATAGGCTTCAGCTCCAAATTGGTGATGCACTTGGACAGGGATTAGGCACTCCCTACCCAAAATATCTGCCCAAACAGATGAAGGAAGAGGAGGATTATGCTAGAAAGTTTTTAGAAACATCGAAGGTTCTAGAATCACAGATGCGAGAGCATCTTAAACCATACTTCCTGATAAAAGAGAACCTGTTCGCAGTTGCCTTATTCTTCTACGTATACACTAACCCTTATGAAAACTTTGAGCAGGCAGTCAACGAGATACTAGCGAGAAGAAGAGCCGCAAAGATAGAGGCAAACTTGACATATTTTGTAAAATGCTCAGAAGTGAAAGACCCAGTCATCACTTTGAGGCCCGAATTTTTTCCTTTGATGGGGGAGGCAAAAAAGTACTATGGACTAGCATTAGCGAACGATTGTGCAGGTTTTGAATCGGATAAAAATATTGCATCTGTCTTGAGGAAGATGTTCATCACAGCGTTAGAATTGCCTACAGAAGAAGCTATAGAAGAGCAGATACACATTCCGAGTGAAGAGATCAACGTAGAAAAGCAGAAAACAGCGTTTCTTGGCTACGTTGTTGAATCTGTTGTCAAGAAGACCGTAAAGAAGAGACGAGTGTATTTTCCGTTAGATGTTCTGTGTTCTCATGCGATAATTTTCGGCAAAACTAGGACGGGGAAAAGCTTTCTCTCCCTAATTCTCATACGAGAAGCCTTAGCAAACGGAGTGAAAGTGATTGTTTTCGACCCACATGGAACATTGGCTAATCGGCTGAAACCAAATGAATCGTTGAAGATTGTTTTCACAAGAGGACGAACAGATATCACAAATGATTTGCAGGAAATCTATGGAGGAGCATCTACTTGGCCTGAGACAAACGAGTTAAAGCAACTAGTCGTATTAGATGAGACCAGACTCTTGAAAGCAAAGAACATTGTATACTGTGTTAACGAGCTTGGTAAGAGAGGCGTTGGCTTTATCCTCATCACTCAATACTCGACCAGCATCCCTCCAGAAGTGCGTAATGTTGGAACATACTTCATAATGGCAGCAATGAGCGAGACAGAAATTCAAAGGTTTAAAGAAGTGACTCTGCATCCCAGCTCCAAATTGATAACAAGATTACCTAGAGCTTATTCTTATGTTTTCAGCCCTTATTGGTATCCCGAGCCGTTCTTCATTAGGCATAGAAAGATTTGAGGAGCAAGTCATTCCTGTATTTCTGGTTTCAGCAAGTGTATTAACGTTTGTTCGTATATATCAATCATTGCCCTATCTTCTAATTGCTTCCCTTCAAACAAACTACGAATCTGTTCAGTCCTAATCAAAGAAACAAGTAGTGGTCCTCTTGTTTCGTTTTTGACTTTCTTCAGAGCACGGTATACCTTGGAGTTACTTGAGGCCGCTTCGGTGGCATGACGGTATAGACGGGTGTGAAAATCCATTGAGGGTCCTCTTGTCTTGCCCACATAGACTATCCGGAACGGAGTCGGAACGTGAAGCATGTAAACGCCTTGAAATTTCACTCTTCGATCAAAACTTCTGCTCTTTTTAGTCCAATCATCGTCCAGCCCGATCTCTATAGGATTTCTTAGGTACTCATCTCTACTCAATAGGCTAATAGTTACCTTCTCGACCATTTTTTCACCTGTCAAAATCGAAGTGTTCAGCCAAAGGATCGCACAAAAGTTTTCCATGCTCCATGAAGAGCTTTTGTCCTACTTCGAAGTTTGGGTAAATTGTCTCTACGATTTTCCAGAATCTGTTGGTGTGCCTCTTTGTAAATGTATGTGCTATCTCATGAGCAATCATGTATTTCAATGCACTTTTCGGCAATGCTACGGCGTCTATCTTTACCATAATCGTATTTCCCTTAAGTTTCGCAATCCTCTGTTTTTTGTTGTCAATTTTCTTCACAATTTCAAAGTGCAAATCTCCGAAAATCTCAACCTTTCCCTCGTTTCTAATTTGGTCATAAATCTCATAAAGCTGAGAATAAAGAGAATCGGCTTGTTCTGTGTAAATTTGGTTTCCACCAGAGATTGTTGATCTTTTCATCTCATCCCCTCTAATGCCCCGAATATTCCTTCAGTTATTTCGTCCATTTTGCTCCTATAATTTCTAAGTTTCGATAGGAGTTGTAGCCTCACTTCTGCTTTGACCTTGCGTCTCACATCTCTCTGTAACTGCCAACCTTTGAAAAGCAACTTTCTGTCTTCCAGATGAGCAAAAAGGTCGTTAACGAGGGCGATGGCCTTTTGTTTGTCTATATTAGGAATAACACTTCTTATTGCCTCATAGATTAGGTATTTATCCTTCCCTATTTCTTTCTCTTCTTTTTTCCATTCGACAATTTTCTCTGATAAGTTCAAAAGTCTCTGCACAGCTTCCTTCGTCTCTATCTTTTTATTCCTCAACTCCTCGTAAGTTCTTTCGACCTCCCTGCTGAGATTTATGAAGAAAGACGAATTCGAGTGCACTCTGACCTCGTGCTGTATAGTGGTTACAACGTCTATCGCTGCACCCATAGTTTTTGGAACTGTCTTCTTTAGAACCTCTATGTATTTTTCATCTACGCTCACCGTGGGGAATTCATCTTCTATTTCCTTTACGTCTATCGTCTGTTGTATGAGTTGAATGGTTTTCTTGGAAAGTTTGTCTATCTCCAACTCGTTCACGTTTTGCTTCTTGACATCTTTGTAGTACGCGACATATGTTTTCATGAGCCACGTGTATTCCAAAAGATAATCTTTGAGAAACGGATCGCCTCTAAGCATCTCATAAGATTTCATCAGTTCTTTCATGACTTTCTCAAAATTCTTTGCTTTGTCTAGATCGAGTTTAAGCACTTCCACAGCACTACGTAGACTCTCACGAGTATCTTCTCTCTTTATAGCTTTGAAGAACTCAGAGGCTTTCTCAATGAGTTCTTTGAATGTTTCCTTCTCTTTTTCTAGGTCTCTGATGACAACTTTAAGAGCATTAGCATCACTTGCCTCAAATTTCTCGAACGCTTTTTCCAACTCTGTTAGTACGCCGACATAGTCATTTATCAATCCGAATTTTTTGTTCAAGAAAGGCCTGTTAGTTCTTGCTATCGCCTGTAGAATTCTGTGTTCCTTCAATGGCTTATCTAGATACATTGTCCAGAGATTTGGAGCATCGAATCCTGTTATGAGCATATCCGTAACTATCAAAATCTCGGGTTCTTTTCTCTCTTTAAATCCTTCAATTATTTTATCATGAATTTGTTTTACTTCCTTGATTTTGTGTTCTTTCCAATATCTATCCTGAAGCTTCTGGAAGCAGTCCTTTACGACGCCTTTATCGTTAGGGTTGAAGGTCATTACGATTTCAGAGTAATTCGGGTGCAGGATCTCATCGATTGCATTCTTGTATAGAACACAAGCTTCTCTATCGATTGTTACTATCATCGCTTTTAGTTCGGTTGGCTCAACGATCTCTTTAAAGTGTTCAACTACGTCTTTGGCAATGGTCTTGATCCTTTCTGGTTTTTTAATAAATGCCTTTGTGACTCTGATCTTCTTCTTTAGTTCTCTCTGTTCTTCAGGTGAAAGAGTCTTTATTTCTTCCTCTTCAAATTCTGAGAATTCTTCCAGTTGTTGCTTGCTAAGGTGATACTGTGGTAGCCTTGCTTGATAGGATAATGAAACGGTAAAACCGTCTTTCAATGCGTCTAACATCGAATATCTGTCGAGGTAGAACTCGTCTTTGGGACAGAACTTTTGAAAAGTGTTTCTCTCTATCTTTGAAAGAGGTGTGCCGGTGAAACCGAAGATGAAAGCGTTCTTGAAGACGCTGCGCATCAGCGTGGCAAACTTTCCATATTGGGTTCTATGTACCTCGTCAGACAGGACTATTACATTCTCTCTTTTGATCTCTAGTTTGTTTCCCTCTTTCTCAAGCTGTAGAAATTCCTTCGGGCTGAATTTCTCGATCGTTACTAAGAATATTCCTCTCTTTCCTTCCTTTCCCCACTTTAGTATTTCAGTTAGCTCTTTGATGGAATGGACTCTTTCGATTGGAACCTCGATAAACGAAAAATCTTTCTCAACCTGTTCCTCTAAATCCCTTCTGTCGACCATTACAAAAATGCTCGGTTTCTCCGCTTCAGGGCAGTGGAATAACTTCCAAGCTGAGAAGGCCATGGCATAAGTTTTACCTGAACCTTGCCAGTGCCAGATTAGGCCGAACTTCTTGTTTTCTTTCTTTGTTAGTGTGCCAATCACTCTTTGAGATATTCTGTTAGAAGCTCTAAACTGCATATATCTGGTCATTATCTTCGTTGATTTGTCCTTCTCTTTTCTGATGAAAGTGAAGTTTTCAATTAAGTCTAGGAGGTTTGGTTTAGATAGGAGTCCGTAGACGGATATTTTCAGCATGTCTTCTTTGAACTCATCTAGAGGGAAAGGATAGGGATCTTTCCAAATACTCAGAAAGTCTTTACCTTCTTCGGCGAATGCATTCGGGAAGTAGTAGGTTTTTATTCCGTCGGTTGCAATTGAGAATTGAACGTACTTGAAGATCTCAGGAGCCTGGTCTTCGTATCTTTTTATCTGTCTATAGGCATCAGTCCAATCGACTTCTTCAGCAGTTGGGTTCTTGCATTCAATGAGTACTAAAGGAATACCGTTAACTAAGAGAACTATATCAGCCCTAATATTGCCCTTTAAACCCTCTACTCTGAACTGATTCGTTACGACAAACTCGTTATTCTCGATGTTTTCAAGGTCTACAAGTTTTATTACTTGTTCTTTGCCTTCCTTCTGAAGTGGAACAACTAAACCATTCCTGAAAATGTCTAAGAATCTTCTAATACCTTCAAGATTTCCTGGGATGGTTCTCAATGAGACGACAATAAAATCAAGATCAGCATCTGTTAGCTCTACTTTGCTGTTTATCTTTCTCAAAACACTTCTTAATTCCTCCAAAGCTAGAGGCTCATCGAAGTTCTCTTTCCGTTGTAGCTTCATTTCTTCAGGCTTTACGTACTCCCATCCGAGCTTTTGAAGTTCTTGAATAGTGAAATCTTCAACTGCGCCTTTTTCTGTGTAGAACATACTAATCAACCTTGACCCTAACTTTGCCATTAAGCAGATTCTGCATAAACCCATACTTTGTCTTCAAGAGTAGATCCTTTTTCACGTCCTCCCTCTCTATTTCATCATCAACCCTTGAAAAAATCTCAACGATTCTCTGTTGCTCTATAGGAGGTGGGACAGGGATAAGAAATGCAGTTAAGTCATTCTTTTTGATAGCTTTGAAGGTTGATCCTCTTCCCACAAATGTCTTTGCCATATATTTAAGGTAGTAAAAAGCAAACTTTGGATTTAATTTCTTTGGATTGGGTCTTATCGCAGCTAGACCCCGCCCTATGCAACATCTGCAAGGAGCAATATTTATTTCCCCAACGGGTGCTCTAACGGAAATCAGAACGTCATCTTTCTCGGCTATCTTGATGGGTCTTGAAGCATAAAGTTGAGGACGCGGATAAATATCTCCAAAATCTGCATTTCCTTGAAGAAATGGCAGTCCAATACCTTTTTTGTTATAGGTGGATGATGGTGGTGACTGGCCCATTATGATTGTGGCAACTTCTTTGTCACCCAGTTTCGCAATATCCCATTTTTCAGGAATCTTTCCAATCTTTGTTACCTTATGTTCGGTTTCTTCATAAAATCTGTTCTCTCTACTGAGTCCTAAGAAATTCTCAAGGTAATCTGTAACTCTTTTCTTAATCATCTTTTCTTCTTCAAACTTTTGAAACTGCACATAAACTTGGTTAAGATCTACCGATTTCTCCTCTCTCAGCAAAGGAGCGTATAGTGGCACGTTGAGGTCATATTCATTTTCTCTGATTTCTTTCAGATCAACAACTTTAGAGGATCCTTTTACACTTTTGAACTCTTTGTATGTGTTTACAATTTTCTCAATGTGGTCGTGTGCTAGTATGTTCAATCTTCTGATTTCGGGATGCTTGCAATACTCTTCGCCTGCATTTATGAACAGAATCTTACCTTTTCTGTCGTCCGTTTTCTTTTTATTGAATACAATAACTACGCCAGCAGCGCCTGTATTGTAAAAGAGCTTTTCTGCCAACAAGATAATGCACTCAATCATATCTCTTTCAACGATTTCACTTCTTATGGTTCGTTCAATACCCTCCCTAGACAAAGCGCCTTGATCTAAAATTATTCCAACTTTTCCATGCTCGCCTGCAGAAGTCAACATGTGTTGAACCCAACCCCAATCAGCAGAGCTTTGAGGGGTATAACCAAAAGAAAACCTCTCCCTGAAGTCAGCTTTCTTAAGCCTCTCTTCTCTATAACCATCTTGATTCCATGGTGGGTTAGCTATAACGATATCGAATTGCCTTAATCTTCCGTCTTCTCTGAATCTGGGATAGTCCAAAGTATCCCCGTTAGCCAAATTCGCATTCTTTAGATTGTGAAGAATCAAGTTCATCTGACACACGGCATAAATTTCTGGGCTCTTCTCTTGTCCCCATAAAAACAGTTTTCCAGTTTCTTCCTCTCCATACTTTTCAGCAACATGCGAATAAGAAATTATCAACATACCACCTGAGCCACAACAAGGATCATAAACACTATTTCCAGGCTTCGGATCTAAGATTTCAACCATCAGCCTAATAACTTCTCTAGGAGTGTAGATCTCTCCCTCCTTTGCCTTTTGTGGCGCAAACTTCATAAGTATATGCTCATAGGCATCACCAAGAATATCGGGAGAGACTTCTTCACCACCCAAATCGTACTTGTTAAAAAGTTCCACAAGTTGCCTTAGAAGCTCTCTGTTTTCCTGATTCCTAGCAAACTCCAAGAAATCAACCCTGTTAATTACCCCTTATAATTCCTTGTTCAGTTTAGCCATCTCACTTATTCCAGTAGCAAGCCTTTCAGGCAGATTCCTAACATCCTTTGTTATCTCGTCCCAAAGGAATTGTTTCGGAATGTTAAAAGTATGAAAAACCTCAGCTTTTTCTAACTCTTCCTCAGCCTCTTTTTCTGACAATCTAGCCTCTTCCATCAGCCTTTCTTTAACCTGTAATCTTTCACTCTTCCATAAATCATTCAGCCGCTTCAAGAAAAGCAAAACAAGAATAAACTTGTAGTCCACAGCCGTCCTTATAAGATCAGCAGCCCTATCAACGAGAGAATTCAACTCTTCTCGCGTCACCTTTCGCGGAAACAGGTTTCGCTGAACCATCATTCTCCCCAGCCGGTTTTGGGTAAAAACCTATGTTTTTAAAATAGTTCACTATCAATTTAAGTCTTAGTTTCAGTCCAACCCTTTCCATCTTCTTTCTATTTCCTCATCCGACTTGCCACAGTTTGGGCACTTCTCAGACAACAAAACCAACCCCTCATCCTCTCTCTTCCAAGTCGTCTTTCTCGCTACCGCGCTCCTAGAAGTTCTCGCTGACTTATGGCTCGGCCACCATAGCACTTCTAAAGTCTCCTTACCACAAAATGGACAAGGATAGATTAACTTCTGATGGGGCAACATACAATTGCAACCTTTACTAAAATAGTATACTCTAAATAATTAAATGATAGAGGTCTTTCGCTTGTCGTACGGTCCCGTTCAAAGGTATCTAGCCATAGAAAAGCTTGTTGTTCGTGAAGGTTCAGAAGGTCAGGAGAAGTATTATCGAGTTAGGCCGGGTATCCGATCAGGCGATCTGGAAAGACGTGTGATGATTTCTCTTCTTCTTTGACGGATGCTAAGCATGATCTCCCTCGCCTTCTTCAAGGAGTCTTCTGCTTGGGAACCTGAGGTACTCTTGACTCCAAGCGTCTCAACAGCTTTGTCATAAATATCCTTTGGCGATGCTCTAGAATTCTCCAAGTATTGAAAGAGAGCTGTATAGGGAAATCTGGTTCCTTCAATTGTGGATACTAACCATGCATAATTTTCGAGCATATCAACCGACGCGAGGAACATGTAATGGGCGGCCTCACTGAAAAGTCCATCTTCAATAAGTGATTCAGTGCGAATTGACATGCCTTCCAGAAAACCTTCATGTTTGTAGTAATTCAGATTTTTCTCAACTTTCCCATGCACACTCTTAAGCTCAAGCCCAATGAAAAACGCTGCCTTTCTCCACATGTCCGAAAAAGAATTCAGCACGTTCTCGGTTCTTTGCCTGTCAAATCCAGAAAATCCTGTTATGCCAACGTAATCCTCATAGAAATCATACATACCCATTTTCCTTGCAGATTCTTCAAAAGCTGCAATGAAACGGCTATTCGAAATAGGCAGCTTGTTGACCTCTATGAGAATTTTCATGAGTGTCTCAATTCCAATAGTAGCATAGACCTTGGCGCTCTGAAAGTCATTTTTGCTATAGGCGGACTGAGCTCTACTAAGGTACATATCTGCCTCCATCACATAGTTTTCCGTTCGC
>Ga0315312_1000397_pt1 | contig 55703 bp, 51 predicted proteins | sample TDP7_MG_FD_203629 | JGI IMG/M metagenome (GOLD analysis project Ga0315312, IMG submission 203629) | Freshwater sediment microbial communities from Lake Towuti, South Sulawesi, Indonesia - TDP7 | ecosystem: Environmental > Aquatic > Freshwater > Lake > Sediment | place: Indonesia: South Sulawesi... | reverse complement strand
GTCAAGAGGGCGTGGAGAAGGGGGCTGAAGTTCTTAAGAGCCGCGGCATCGAGGGGCTGATCATCATAGGAGGCGAGGGGAGTGCCAAAGGCGCATTAAGGTTGGCAGAGGTCAGCGGAATCTTCTGTGTCTGCATCCCAGCAACCATCGATAATGATGTCTACGGTACAGATGAGACCATCGGCTTCGACACCGCAGTCAACACCGCCGTCAGCGCCATCGACAAGATTCGTGACACCGCTGTATCCCACGAACGGGTTTTTGTAGTCGAGGTTATGGGAAGGTACCGCGGCTTCTTGGCCCTGCAGGTGGGCTTGGCTGCGGGAGCAGCAATAATTTTGTTGCCGGAAATCGAGTTGGAACTCAAGGAGGTGTGCAGGAGACTCAAGAGCTTTGAGGAGAGGGGGAAGACCACCAGCATCGTCGTCGCAGCCGAGGGCATAGGTAATACAAATGATGTGGTCTCATGCATCGAGAGGGAGACAAACTACGAGGTGAGACTAAGCAAGCTCGGCTACATTCAGCGAGGCGGCCCTCCGACAGCAAGGAGCAGACTCCTTGCTGACCTCTTCGGGACTCACGCCGTCGAACTGCTCCTCACAGGGGAGGGAAACAAGATGGTTGGGATAGAAGGCAAAACCATCGTCTCCACACACCTAAGCGAGGTCACCTCAAAGACAAAGCCCTTGGACACAGGCTTGTATAGGCTTGCAGAAGACTTGGCAGTCTAGCCGAGAGAAGCCCACTCATCCTTGACTGGCCGTCGGAGCCACTCAGCGGCAGCCTCAGGAGGAGTCACATTGACATAGACTCCTGTGCTGAGTTCGAAGCCGGCCCATATGGAGAGCTTTGGATAGACCTCCAGGTGCCAATGATAAGATGAGTCTCCAAGGTTCTTCGGAGCGGTATGGAAGCCATAGTTGTAGGGTGGATCACCGAGGAGCTTTGATATTGCTCCGAGGGTTGACCGCAGAGTCTTGGCAAGATTCGCCTTCTCTGTCTCGGTGATTCTCGGAAGCTCGGGTTCATGTCTTTTAGGCAGAATCCAGAACTCGAAGGGAAAGATGCTCGCCCAAGGTGCAAGGACGAAAAAGTCTTCGTTCTCAAAGATCTCCCGAGCTGAACCCCGCTCTCTCTCGACAATCTCGCAGTAGATGCAGCCCGCTGTTCTTCGATGTCTCTCGAAGCCCTCTAGTTCTTCCTCGAGGTTCCTAGGTAAAGAGGAGAGGGCTATCATCTGTGAGTGAGTGTGAGAAAGTGAGGCCCCAGCTTCCTTCCTATGGTTTCTGAAGAACTGAACGTACTGGACTCTCGTGTCCTCCAAGAAGCGCCTCATCAAGGTAAGGGCCGCCTCCAGGAAAAGTCGCAGTTGCTCGACCCTAGCCTGCCCTGGGTGTTCATTGTGGTTAGGCGACTCAACGATTATCTCGTGGTAGCCGTAGGCTAGCTCTCTTGAGTGAAGAGAATCCAAAGCCGGTAAGATTTGAGTTGACGCCTCTGTCGCGGGATAGAGGTTAGGGAAGCAACGGACCAGCCAGCGGCTTGTGCGCTCACCATCAACGTCCCTCGAGAAGGCTATGCCGCCATCTTCGGGAATCACGAGTAGGTCTGCGGGCGGAGTAAGCTTCTCATTTCCAACACAGAAAGGGCACGTCTTCTCAACATCTACTCTAGGAGGACTCGCGAAGTCAGTTGGACGCTTGATCCTCTCCGGTGCGATGATAGTGTATCGGTTTATGACGTAGTCGCGTCGCAGCTCGTTAGGCAACTTGCGTCACCTCTAAACAAGAATAGCTACCGGCTCTTTAGAAGTTCTGTGCGAGGCTTGGTGAGGGAAGAGGGACCTAATCATGACTCTTGAGTCTACTCTCCTGCATGAAGGAAGTGAATTCACGGAAAGCGCTTTATGTCAAAAGATATTCTCTCCAAAAGGTGAAGGAAGGTTTAGTTGGCTAAGCGGAAGTTCAGGCGAGGCCTCTTCGTAGGACGGTTTCAGCCGTTCCACCTAGGTCACGCAGAGGCGTTCAAGAAGCTCCTTGAGAAGATGGATGAGATCGTCATCATCATCGGGAGTGCCCAGCTCAGCCATGAACTCGACAACCCTTTCACTGCCGGTGAGAGATACGTCATGATTAAGGACGCGCTCAACGAACTCGGGATAGGCCCTGAGAGATACCATCTGATCCCTGTTCCTGACTCCCCAATGCACTCCGTCTGGGTAGCGCAGATAACCTCCTACTCCCCACCCTTTGATGTCGTCTGCTCGAATGACCCACTTACGAGGCGTCTGTTCAAAGAGTTGAAGATTCCCGTGGATAGTGTCCCCTTCTACAGACGTGAGACTCTCTCCGCCACAGAGGTAAGGCGTAGAATGCTGTCAGGAGGGGACTGGCGGGAACTCGTTCCGAAAAGTGTGGCTGAAAACATAGACAACATAGACGGTGTGGCGAGGCTGAAGGCGCTTTCGCAGACAGACTCCCCATTTGGGAGGAGGAGCGCTTCCAAGACCCTCTAGGTTCTGGATGCAATTATGCTTCCGTCCGGCTTCACAGTGACCCGTAGCTCGTCGCCCACGGTGTACTTCTGCTCCAACCTCTCGTATTCATCCGTGGTCAAAAAGAGGACTAGACGATTTGCGTAGTCTCTGAGATAGGTTTGCGCTGGAACCATGACGCTCATCATCTCCTTGGTCGCCTTCAGCATGTCGGAGACCTCTTTTGGAACATCTGTGGGGAGCATCGTCGGCATTCTTGGGGGACGATAAGCGAAGTCGATGGTGACGTACTCATTGCCCTGAGCATCATAGGTTATGCGGAGTCCTGTCACTTTTGCGGTGAAGACAATTTCACTCACTTGCATCCCAACCATACAAGCAATCAACGCCAGAGCTTCTCGACCCTGCCAGCATGTCCCACGAAGACTGCATCTGCCATACCTACGAAGAGGCCGTTCTCCACCACGCCGGGGATCATCTTGACGCTGGCTTCAAGCTCCTTCGGGTTCTCCACGAAACCGAAGTCAACATCCAGAACAGAATTTCCGTTGTCGGTCATAAAGGTTTCTCCAGAGTCCTTCGCCTTCCTAACCCTCGGTTTTCCACCCAATTTCTCAAGTCTCCGGATTACCGTGGGGACTGCAAATGGAATGACCTCGATAGGTAGAACCTGTCCGACGCCAAGTTTTTGCGCCATCTTTCCCTCGTCGATGATGACCACAAAAAGGCCTGCTGCGCTGGCTACAACCTTCTCCCTCGTTAGGGCACCTCCCATCCCTTTGATGAGGTCTAGGTTGGGGTCCACCTGATCAGCACCATCTATGGCGATATCCAGCTCTGGGTGCTCCTCCAGAGTCGTTAGGGGTATCCCTACCTTCTCAGCAAGACTGGCGGTAGCCTTTGAGGTCGGGACGCCTAGGATCCGGAGCTGCTCCTCGTCCACTCGTCTCCCCAACTCCTCTATCATGTAGGACACCGTTGACCCTGTTCCGAGGCCCACTACCTGACCGTCCTTGACTAGACTGCTGGCCTCCAGGGCAGCCCGCCTCTTCTCGTCCTCCCTGGGGCTCATTCCGCCTTCACCCTTCGGCTTCCTGCTTCTCGAGGCGCTCAAGAATCTTAAGGACTTCCTGCTGAATGGCCTCGACCCTCTCCTCGGCCTTGGACTTGGGTGGGCTTCGTGGTCTTGGAGGAGCCTTCTCCTTCACCTCCTCCCCAACCTTTTCGATCGCCTCCTTCATCTCCTCTCTCGGGGGGGCCTCCTCCTTCGGTTCAGCTTCCTTGCGAGGGGGCTCCGGTGCCATGCCTAGGGTGGATCGTATTCTTTCGATGTCACGATTTATCTGTTCAAACTTCTCTTGGAAGAGCTTCACGAGGTCGGCTTGGGTCGTCTCAAGTTCGTGGAGTCTTACGACCATCTCCTGATCATTTATCCTCTTCTCCAGAGCATTCATCTCGTCCTTGTACTTGCCTAGGAGCTTCTCCCTATCCTTCTCAGTAATCTTACCCTCAGCTTGAGCTTCGTAGAGTCGAGTTAGAGCGTAACTCACTATTTCCTTCTCTACACTAAGGATGCGGAGGTCCTCCTCAGCCTTTTCAAGGTCTTGCTTGCTCACAGTCGCATGGATGGTAGGGGGGGCCTCTTTCGGCAAGTCTGCTGGTTTGGATGTCTTCTCAGCTTCTTTCTTCTTCCTAAGGAAAGGATTCCTAATCGACCCCAGAGAATGACGGCCACGAGTTGTCAGAAGGATGATTAAGGCCAGAGCAACAATGCTGAGAACCGCGGCTATCCCCAGCCACTCAATCTTCAATGCCATAGCTTTCTCTTCCCTTGCGCCCATTGTGATTGAGTCGGTTTACGTATTTTACGATTTTCTTTGGAACCTTTGTCAGAGGACAAACAGGAGGTCGCTGGGAATTCTGAAGGCCTTCTCCGAAGGGATTGAAGAAAAAGATTGAATCCCGCAAGATCTGCGGGGGACTATGAGTTACTCTTCTTTGGTCAGATGGGCGAAGACGGTTACGATTAGTACCGAGAGTATTGAGCCAGTGATGCCTGAGAAGAACCACGGGGAGAATAGTACCTCGACCAGGGGTGGGAGTTGGATGGCGCTGTTGACAAGAAGCCAGTTGAAGAAGAAGTAGCTAGCGGTGCCGACTAGGAAGCCGAGAAGGGCGAAGGATATCAGCAGTTTTGTTCTTTCGAAGGCCATCCCCACTCACTCCACCATTCTAGGGTGGGTTGGTGCCCTTCTCTGTGATCTCGGTGGACGGCAGAGTGGGGAAACCTTCCCTTATCTTCTGGTCCGCGATGGCTGAAGCCTCGGCTAAGATCCGCTCTGCATCTTCGCCGGAGGCGATGGATGTCCAGGACTGGCCTGTGGCCTCACCGGCCTCTAGGACTAAGCTGTCTAGGGTCTGGCTGATGCTTGAGAGTTGCAGGCTGACCTCGGGGACGACTCCTGCTAGGCGACCCCTGACGGTGCTTATGATCTTGGCCGCTGGCATGATCTCTGCGGCGACATCTCCGAAGTCGCTGACGGTCTCCAGCCTCAATACGACCTGTTCGATGGCGTGCTGAGAACTGATGATGATCTGAGCCATCTTTCGGACTTGGCTGCACTCGTTGGCGTACATTATGGCCGTGCCTTGGTCCTTGCGTTCCTGCGCTTGAACGCATTTCTGGAATAGGCCTCTGTGCTTCTGTTCGATGCGGATTTGGCTGTCGCCGAGTTTCCTTGTGACCATGTTGAGGCGGTAGATGGTCTGGGTAAGGCGTTCCTTCAGGGGGATGGGATGCATCCTATCGACGATGTTTTGCTTGACCGACCTTGTACTGTGTCTAGTCCACTCAGATGAGAACTTGTCTGACAATCTATGTCCTCCTCCTGTTTTTCCGGATGTTAGCTCGGTCTATGGACGGGATTTAGGTTTTAGACACAAAGGTTTCCAACAAGGTTGATGGGTCTGCCAGAATTGGCTGGTACGTGTAGATTCTGAGGGGTGGAGCCAGTTGCCTGTATCACCGTAGCATAGTTGGGGTTACGACACGGTCAGGCATCCTCTTAAATTCCCCCTCGCCTTGGGAGTAAGAATAAGTATCGGTTGCTAGAGAGTATGTCGAGCCCGGTAGATCCGCCTCGGTAGCATAGACTGGCTATTGCGACGGCTTGGTAAGCCGTAGGTCGCGGGTCCAAATCCCGCCCGAGGCTCCTCTCACGTTAGGTCCCTTTTTTGGGACGTTGCTGGATTTTTTGCCGTGAACGTTGATATGGGGTGGGCTGTTCCATGGTTTCTAGGAGTTTTTGGCCTTTTGTTGTGAGTCTGTGGTAGTTGGAGGGTCTGGGGTGCCATCCTTCTTCGCGGCCGGTGTGGTCGAGTTCTAGGAGTCCTTCCTTGAGGCTGATGCGTCTTAGGCTGTAGATCTTCTTCATGTTCCATCCTAGGAGTCTGTCGTGGACTTGGTTCCTCGTGAGGGGGCCGTTCGCGTAAGCGCGTAGGAAGGTGGGGAGGTCCCTGAAGTCGACCCTCATGGCGCCTATAGTTGGCTGTAACGGGGAGATAAAGGTGAGCCTATTGTCTCTGGGCATCCCCCATTCATTAGAGGAATGCAAGCAGAGTCTGCGACTTCGAGGAGCTCTACCGATACCTCATAGACGATTTCGTGATCCAGTACTGTCAGAGGCTCAGGAAGAGAGATTTCACCGTGAAGACCAAGACCCTGTCGAGGAAGAAAATCGGTAAGAGGGAGTACTTGAACGATGCAGAAACTAGAGACCTTATTGTAGCTCTCAACAAGTACTTCGAGAGGACGGTTGAGATACCCAAAATAAGAGTAGGAAAGAGACAGACCATTGAGACATTAATCAATGAAGAAGCTCAGCTCTTCGCGAAATATTTGAGGAATGAGAGTCAAGAATGGGTTCCTAGGATACCGACCAAAGCCTAGAACAACGCGAGGAATCTCTCAATGAAGACAGAAACGCTCAGGTGCTGGATCCTAGAGACTTATTCGCGTTGATAATAACTACATCCTCAGGATTAATTATTGAGAAACTGAACGTAGTTGTGGCTTTGAGTTCCATACTACTGATTTTGCTTTCGCTTTCAACTATTTCCAAGGTTCAAGGGTAGCAGTCACCGGCGCACCCAGGGTACAGGCTTATTTGGGAACTCGCGCGTTTGATGGAAGAAATCATTGGCACACCCAGGATATAGCCCTGTTTCTGCGCAGAGGTCAATCTGGTAGCCATCTGGATCATTGAAGGTCCAGGCGGAATCGCCATCCGAGTGATGGGTTATCCCAAGGCGTATAATGTCGGCTTCTACCTTATCGAAGTCAAAATTCTCGACGGAGATGGCCCAGTGGTCGTTAAGTGCTCCTTTGTCCCCCTTGCGGAACTTGCGGATGAAGATGGCGTCCTCCGGACTACCAAAGGCGACAGAACTCTGTATGCCATCTTCGAACGCCAACCGCATCCCGAACAGGTCCATGTAAAAGTCGCGGGTTCTGGCATAATCAGAAACGCGGTAAGACATATGATTGATAGCGGTCGCTTTCCAATGGCTAGGCCTTGATGCCTTGTTCCCTGAAGGTATTTTTCCCTTGAGTTGGGAGGCCGACAGCCCGGTCCCAGGGTATAGCCCTGTTTCCGCACAGATATCGACCCTGTAGCCATCTGGGTCAAGGATAGTCCAGGAGTAATCGCTATCCCGCTTGGGATTCAGGCCCAAACGCTGCAGTGTGGCTCCCACTGTTTTGGCTTCAAAATTCTCGATGGAAAACCCCCAGTGGTCGATAAACGGTGCCTTATCGCTCTTATGGATGTAGATTTGTCTCGGTGGATTACCAAAGGAGAGGGAACACTGTTGGCCATCGTCGAATACGCACTTCATGCCAAACATGTCCATGTAATAGTCGCGGCTCCTGGCGTAATCGCTAACACAGTAAGAAAGGTGATTGAAGGCGGTTGCTTTGAATATACTCTGGGGTTTGATTAATCGTCCGGTATATGTCAAAACTAATCCTCCTTTACCCTGTGATTTGCATTTGTAAAAGGACTATAATACCATTGTGGCGGATCTCCCTCACGGTGAACCTCATGGGCCCACGCTTTTCCGAAGGGTCCTATTTGTTGGGTTTGGGGATTAAACTTTAAGTCCGGTCCTGCAGGGTTTCGAGGGGCTGGAAGCGCGCTATTTCTGGAAACATCCCGCATGACATCGTCTTCGAGAAAACGCCTCTGTCTTTCCTTCTAGGGTGTAAGCCGATACACCTTAACGGCAGTGTCATGAAACAAGGCAGCCTTGTCCCTTGGCGAGAGATCTTTGGAGATACGTTTGAAGGCGTTCCAGATGGTGGTGTATGAATACGATAGCTTATCGACCGGGAAATTACTCTCAAACATACACCTGTCCGTCCCGAACTTATCTATGCACCAACAATAATATGGTGCCATCGCCTCAGCCAACTCAGCCGAGTTCGGCGGTCTGGGCCGCTCATGCCAGCCAAAGCCACTGCGTGGCAGTCCAAGTCCACCTAGCTTCACCACCACGTTGGGACAAGTCGACAGTGCAGCAATTCCTCGTTTCCAATCCTGGAACACATCCTCACGTTTCCCAGCATAGGGGCCAACGCCGAGAGGCCCCCCGATATGGTTTAGAATGATGGGTGTGTCTGGGAAAGCTCTCGCTAAATCCACTAGATCCATCAACTGTGGGTGATACAGCCAGGCGTCAAAACTCAAGTTGTATTTATGTAAGTACGCGAACCCTTCTCGAAACTTCGGATCCGATAGCAACTTGGGTGTCTTCACACGAGAATCAATGTCCTTACTGGCGTCCCAAGTAGAGATATAACGTATCCCACGGAAGCGTTCCCGGCTGGCCGCTATGTGAGCCTCCAGAACAGGTGCCACTGCGCTGCCCAAGGTCAGATCTGCAAAACCTACAATTCCTGCAGCTACAGCAGTATTCCCATATTGTCCACTCGCACTCTGGGCAGCGATACCCTGCACGAACTCTGTCTCGCCGATAGGTCGCAGTTCCTGTGGGCCGTCCTTTTTGTACATGGAACCACACTCCATAAAGACTGTCTGTTCGATATTGTGACCGCCTCCTGTGTCCTCTAACAACTCTCTTAGTAGGTAATGGCGCACTTGCCGAGCATAGGTTGGAACGCGGTCTTCAGGTAAGTCATCGGGGTAGTCCCACAGATGGTGGTGAGGGTCGCAGATTGGAAGATCAGGATCAATGGGATCTTCTTTTGTCAACCTAAGCCATGCTTCATGCTGCGTCACCATATTATTCCTCCTTTCCCTGAGCCAGTTAGCAAGCACTACACAAGAATCATCTGTGCGAGTGATACTTAAATCTGAGTGCCTTTTCTAGAAGAAGGTTCTCAGAAGGTCTCGCTAGCGGATTTTCTTGACCATGTGTTCCATCGTGTCGAGGCAGGCCTGCCGAACAAATCCCTCGACGCTCCCGAAGAGCAGGAGGCGAAGACCCCTCTCAACCAGCACCCTAACCTTCTCAACCGTAACAGGATGCGCAACATAGGAGACAGTGCACATAACCGGAATACCCTTGGATAGACTCATTGTTCAGATCGGACGATGTCACCGACAGTAGCCAGCATCGGCATGACCACGGTGACCTCCAGTAAGATTGGGATGAGGAGGACCTGCATCACATACCCCTCCTGCCACAGGATACTCCCAAGATGGAAGCGGGAATCGCCGCAAGGCTGAAGAGGCCTTCTATCCCGAAGAATCTGCCCCTCTTCTCTTCCGGAACTGACTCCCACCACCAAGTCACGAACCAGGGCTGGGCAACACCACTAATTCCTGCGTCCCTCGCTCCGCTGCTTCCTATTCAGAGAATCCAGCCCCGTCAACAACCTATAGATTCATTGGGTAGGGCATTTGGATGGTCAGTAACTACGGAAGAATAGTTTCGACTTCGCAGATGGGAGCCTATGACAGAGAAGTGAGTACAACCCTGCCAACGCGTACAACGTGTTCTTCATGTTATTGTCTTGGAACCCACCAACGCCTCCGTCGTCGTAGGCATCCCACCAACCAGGTCTGTTCTTAGGGAAGGGCCAAATCGAGAGGTCGAGTTTTTTAACGAGGATCTCTGACTTCGAGAACTCCTTTCCTTCCTTGGCCCTAAGCGAGAATGTGTAGAGGTTGCGGGCCGTCGTAAAGTCCGGAGGTTTCCCCTTCAAGTTGAGGTAGACCTTTTCTCTCTTCCTAAGGAAGTGATTGTAGCCGGTCTCTGAGGCGACACCGAAAAAACCCTTTGGTTCGCGGATACCCAACGAGAAGGCCTCCAGTATCTTCGGACAGATCTTCTGCATGAGTTCACGGTACTTCTTCCCGTAGACCTTGAAGTGGTCCTCCTTGAAGTCCACCACCTCAAGGGTCTCGATGAACTCCTCCTCAAAACGATTGAAAGTCTCCATTAACGCCAAACGTCTCTTAATGTACTCCTCCAGAGTCATTTCAGCGGTCAATTGGTCGACCCCGATAGCAGAACGCTCGGAACGACATAATAAGCGTGATGTATCTGTCATTCATGTCTAAGATTCGTGAGTTGCGGTGACTGGGCTCGACTAGAGGGAGCAGACTAGCGCGCGCTTGGTAAGCCGTAGGTCCCGGATCCAAATCCCGCCGAGGCTCCAAAAACTTGTGTCCATTGTTAGAAGTAGTCTAGAAGTCTTGGATATAACGTGTGATTGCTCCAGCGATGTTTCCTCTCTCGAATACGAACTTCCATACTTTCCCGAAGGCCTTGGTTCGTCAAGAGGCTGACCATAGCCTCAGCTAGGTCACGAGGATCGTAGACATGCATCTTGAAGAGCACCTTATTCTTATGGTTAAACCATCGCACGCCCTCGCAGGGGATTAGTTTACCAGTGTCGCCGTCCTCTATAACTTCGTTGAACGGCGGAGCGTCGACAGCCATCACGGGCTTGTTAAACCTGAAGGCCTCGAGTATTGGCAAGCCGAAGCCCTCAGAGAAACTGGGAAGGACGTAAATTTGGCAAAGCTCGTAGAGTGCGTTCACTTCGCCAGATGACAATGTCCCATGGCCGTTAGTCAGCCAAATCCTCTCGATTCCTAGGTTAGAAACAAGTTTTGGCAAGTCATAATATCTTTCGCGATATCTTTGTTTCTCATGGTTATAATATCTCTTAGGTTCTGAGTGCAACACTAGGAAACTGTTTGAAACATGCCTTTCAACTAAATTATATGCTCGAAGAAGCTCCTCCAAGCCCTTCCTAGGATCGTTGCTTGCAATAGTTAGGGCTACAAGTTTATCCTTAGTTTTTTCTTCAACTGATTGCAGAAAAGGCGCATCTACCTCATCGTCATCCAAGTCTAAACCGTGGTGCACAACGCCTGCGACGGGCACATCGACCTCTTCAAGCATCTGCCTAACAAAGTTACTAACCGCCACAACATTGATTTTCCTCGCAGCCTCAACGCTCTTCCTGTCCAATAGACTGTGCCCTTCTGTCGTCCCGTAAAACACAATATTACTTCCCGGAAGAATCTTTCCGAGAAACTTGAGGGTATCCCGTCGTACGGTCTCGATGAAGAGTATATTCCCCCCGGCCTTCGCTTCCCTCCGGTCGAGGAGATAGGAGTTACAGTAAGGCCTTAAGGCCTTCTGGATGTCTAGGGCGATGTTCCTGAAGGAGGGCCAAGCGAGATTGGTGACGATTTTCAAATCTGTTGCAGGGGTACGTGAACGCTGAGATATTGTTGAAGAGGCGTAGAAGTACTTGAGAAAAGAAGCCGAAGACTTCTCCATAGGACATAACGGCTTCTGATAGAAATATTTGAACATCTACTGACCTTTCCTAGCAAAGACCCTTGCACAAGCGCCAATAACATCTCAATACCGAACATTCCTTATATATTTATTCAGGAAATCTAGCACTTCTCCTATTGTGTTGAAACTCATCGCGTCTGGGTATGATATTCGCGTGCCGACGATCAGCGATAACTCTGCCTCCCTGAACATGGGAATATCATTTTCTCCATCTCCTATCACCACTACTTCCTCTTTTTTAAACCTGTACGTCCTTTTCACCTCTGCCAACCCCACTCCTTTGTCGATACCAGCGGGTAGGATACCAACGCATCCAGCGCACTCATACGTATGGACCTTATCTCTATAGTGGCTGATGACTTCCTTGGCATAGGGTATTACTTCCGACCGCAACGCCGGTATCTTTAGGGAGAATGTGAATTCTACCTTGTTCGGCTGTTCCCATAGGGAATCTGAGAATTTGTCTAGAATCCTCTCCTTTATCTCATGCATCTCTGGGGGGCCTCTCCGTTAGCCAGATCTCTTTGTTATCGGCCACATTGGCTATAATACACCCATTTTCCGAGATAATGATGGGTCTTTTTATCCCTAGGTCCCGCGCCATCCTCTCTAGGTAGCGGAGGTGTTTGCCTGAAGATAGGGCGATTCTGGTCCCTAGGTAGGGTTAGGAAGCTATTAGGGATTTTAGACGAGAGGCTAATTCTGAAGTTATCTTGCTCAAGGTGAACTCTCTGACCCTGTTCTTCGCGTTAAATCCAAGTCTATCACGTAACTCAGGCTTGTTCACCAAGGTCTTTATGGCCTCTGCCGCGCCCTTCAAATCGTCTGGGCCTTTCACATGAACCCCGTCTATCCCGTCTCTCACTAACCACCTTTGTCCCCCGACCGCCGAAGTAATTATGGGAACGCTACCGTACATGAATTCGAGTTGCGTTAGACCTAGAGCTTCCATACGACTTAGCAAGATGTTGACATGTGAGGCTCTGATCAACGCCATCTTTTCTTCCTCCGAGATCGCTCCCACGTAGCTTAAGTTCCTCAGTCCTTTAGCCTCTTCTTTCACCTGCCTGACTTGATTTGAGGGATAGCCGGCTATTACGAAGTGTACATCCTCCAGCCCTCTTAACATCTTGGCTACTCTGACGACTGCCAAGGGGTTCTTCCGCTCTTCGACAGTTCCTAGGTACGTGACGAGTTTGGCATTGGTGTGCATAGAGTGCTTCTCCAGAAAGCTCCCGCGATCCTTTGTTTCATATTTTTTGAAGGTTTCCTCGTCAACCCCTCCAGGATAGAGGTGGCACTGTTCTCGTCTAGCCCCCATGGCGACCATTCGGTCTTCCTCGATGGGGGTGGTGCATAGGATGATTTTGGCGGTTCTGAATATATGGGGGAAGATCATGCTGTTCCAAGTAGTCCTGAACGTCCTCTCAACCATATCGTACCGCATGGGGTCGGGTGGTTGGTAGTGCGACATATGCCCATAAACCACTTCCCCCTCGTCTAAGCCTTGGGCCTTCAGCATCCTCTTCCACGTGATGAACTTCGTGATCTCCTCCGGTCCATTCCATAAGGTGCTGTGGCTGATGATGGTGTCCAATCCAAACCTATCTGAGAGCCTCCTTAGGACACTTACGAAGTCTCGGAACATGATTCGGCGAGGAGGCCAAGTAGAGACATATCCGTCAACTCTGATAAGGGGGACTTGAAACTCGCTCTTCTTGAAGAAGAGGTAGCCTGTAACACCTCGTTCAAGCTCCTTGTACTCGGCGACGAGTTTGTTATCATGATAGGGCCCTGCAATCAAGAATGTTTTATTCCCCTGCCTAACCAACTCTCGGGCCATCCTCTGCGCCACGAGTTCCTGTCCTTTGGTGAAGCTTGTCTGATACATCACTATGCCGATATCCATTATGTCAAAATGCCTCTCTTCATCACCTGTGTCAATTCATACGATAATGGTCGGTGGACTTGCCGTGGAACCTCTATGTAGTATCCTCGATATCCTTTGGTTCGTGCCTCAGCGTTTCAAACCATGGACCCACCTTGTCCTTTAGATACCACCCAAACGCGATGCCGATAGCTATAGCCAAGCTCCATGCGAAGGCTTGGGCGAAGATGTAAAGGATAGTAACATCGACCCTCATCTGAGCCAAAGCGATCGTTATGCCCGCGAAATACAGGAGGACTCTAACAAGTCCGCCTAGAAGATATGGTTGAACCATTGAATAGGATCCCTTCTCAACCGACTCGCCGACCCAGTCTGCAAAGACAAGCCCGATCACAAGAATTAGGACACCTTCAATTAGGTTCGGAAGGTACTCTAGGAAGGCCTGAACTGAGGCTGTTAGAAAGGGGATGGACAGTAGGTTCAACGCGGATAAGACCGTAAATAAGTAGACGAACCCTTTCCCGAGGGCAGCGAAGAAGTTGCCAGGCGTGTAGCCGGAGCGCAGAATGGCCCTTCCCACGGATGTTCTACGGAAAGCCGGCTCCCACCCCATCTTTCCAATAAAATTGTTTAGGAGGAAACCGACGAGGCGCCCGATTATCCAGCCTAACGCTAAAGTCACAATAGCCAAGACGACTCTCGGCGAGTACGCAGTCACCGTTTCTACAAAGTCCGATAATATTGGAATGGATTCCCAAGCCACAACAGACCTACTCCGTCTAGTACATGTGGTTTCATAACATAAAAAGTCAACTAATTATGACCAAAGCCTAAGGGCTTCTTCCTTCACGGGTCCGAATTACGAGGGAGGCTCCAAACCTTGAGCATGGAGCACTCACTTCTAATATCTTCGGGGCATCCCTTGAGCCGCTTCCTCTAACAACAGTTGCGGAAGCGCTAGGCTAGGAGTCTACGCATAAACATTGTTATGACCAAGATGTCCAAAAACAGGATCTGGCTCTTCAGCAAGGTCCACGCGAATCGGCTAGTTTCATGCGCAGAGGGGCTCCTATCCTTGCAGACGGGCTTAGCTACTTCGTAAAGGTCTCTACCATACCCCGCGATGGCGCTGATGATGAGGGTAAGGATCAGGGCTTGAGGAGTTACCGCAAGGCTTTGAAGATAGAAGCTTCCCAAGCAGATCGATCCCCCACTTAGAGCCAAGGAGGGCGTATTGTGGAAGCGGCCGTCAAAAAGCTCAAGGTCATAGGCGATGACGAAGAATCCCCATGCTACAACAAAGAGCCAGAACCACCCCGCAGCAGTCATCGTTAGGTATATGCCGATCAGGCTTGAGGTTGAAAGGCTCGAAGAGCCGATCATCCAAAGATGCGTTTCGGGTATTCTCGTATGCCAAGGTCTTCCTTTGATCTCATCAAAGTAATTGGCGGCCACGCCCCCTGCCAAGAAGACCTCTAGGAGGATCCAGAGGAGCCTATCCCAATAGATAACGGGAGCGGTTATGCTCCCTATCATGGCAAATGCTAGGATGCACGATGTAGTTGGTGGGTGGAGGAGCCTCAGATACTCGCTTAAAACCGGTGATGATGTCGCCTTCAATTTCAAGGATTCTTTTTCCGATTCTGAGTTAATAACATACGCGTCTACCCATTGTTTATCAGGAAATCGTTTTCTCCAGGAGCTCTCTGGCCTCTAGTCAGCACCGTCCTTCAAGACCTCTATGCCGCCCGTTGGAGAATTCGCCAATTCATGTTATCGCCAGTCCTCCCTGAAGGCTTGCCGAATAAGGTTAAATACCGTTCTCAAATAGTGGATGTAGGGATCAGTTATGGGAAGCGTATTGGAAGTAAACGCAGGTAACTGGGAACAAGAAGTTTTGCAATCTGACGTGTTGGCGGTCGTTGACTTCTGGCATGAACGATGTCCATGGTGCCTTAGGCTCAACCCTCTGATCGAAGAGGTTGCTGAAGAGTATGAAGGGAAGATCAAGTTCGTTAAATTGAATGTTTTGTCGAATCCAGATAATAGGAAGATAGCGGTCCGTCACGGAATTATGGGTACACCAACTTTGATGTTCTTCTGCGAAGGAAGATCCGTAGAAACAATAGCGGGCTTCATGCCCAAAGAGCACCTAGAGCATGTGCTAGACGAGATGCTTGAGAGACATAGGGAATGCGTCAAGCAAAGTACCCAACTGAAGACTTAACCTTCACCTTCGAGAGAGATACCTGAAGGCTGACAGGGCTGCTTTACATCCTTCTCCAGCAGCTACTACTATCTGTTTCTCCGGGACATCGGTGACATCTCCCGCGGCGAACAATCCGGGGATGCTGGTCTCGCATTTACCGTTCACGACTATCTCGCCCCATTTATTCTTCTCGACGAAGCCAACGATCTCAGAGTTGGGAGTGGACCCTATCTCTACGAATACGCCTTGAACTGGTATTAGTATCTCTTCCCCATCTCTTTGAAGCCTGATCCCCGTGACAACCTTGTCGCCAATTATCTCTACGACTCGAGTGCTGGTCCAGATCTCCACCTTACCTGAGGCCTTCGCTTTTTCAATCAATACAGGATCAGCCTTCAGTTGCGGCATGATCTCTATGAGGTGTACTTTCTTGGCGATCTTAATGAGTTGGAGGATAGCCTCTAGCCCGGAGTTTCCTCCCCCAACTACCGCAACATCTAAGTCTACGAACAGGGGAGCGTCACAGGTTGCACAGTAGGTGACTCCCCTGTTTTTGAACTCCGCCTCGCCTGGGATCTTGAGTTCCTTCGGTTTCCTGCCTGTGACTATGATAACCGTCTTCCCAGAATAGGCACCAGTGTCTGTTTTCACACCGAATAGATTGCCCTCTCTTTCCACTCTCTGAACTTCTTCCGTCATCAGATCGAATCTGTATCTTTCTAGATGTTCCCGAAACTTGGCCGACAGTTCTTCCCCGGTAATATATTGGAAGCCAGTGTAGTTCTCTATCTCAGATGAATAGACGACTTGGCCGCCGACGTTGGTTGTGAGGACGACCAAATCCATCTTCTTTCGGGCAGCATAGATCGCCGCGGTTATCCCCGCAGGGCCAGCACCTAGTATGATCAGGTCATATATGTGGGAAGGCTCCGTCACTCACTATCCCCCATCTTGAAGGTGTCTTGAACTTACCTAGTTCAGTGATCCGCTACTATCCTTTATCCTTGTCACGCTAAAACCTAATATATCCGGAGGCTGGAACCGTGGAAGAATTGAGGTGAGAAGCAATGAAGGTTCTCTTCGTAGCCGGAAGATGGGCTCAACGTTTGGAGAAGGAGGATGCCCTAAAGGAAGTCGGAGAGTTCGAAATGATCGTGCCTGAAAACCAGGAACAGATCGTCGAGAAGGTCAAGGATGTTGATATCATGATCACGTCCTATGCGATCTCTGGACAGGTCATTAGGAGCGCGAAGAGGCTCAAGATGATCCAGGTCACGAGTGTGGGATATGAGAATGTCGATGTGGACGCCGCCGAGGAGAATGGTGTTGTCATCTGTAATGTTGCTGAGGCGAATGGGAACAGCGTTGCCGAACTGGTCTTCGGCCTGATCATCGATGTGGCCCGGCGTATCTCGGCTCATGACCGTCTGATGAGGGCTGGAGGTTGGGGGAGAGTTGAGTTCGAGCGGCAGGTTGAGATTCATGGCAAGACCTTAGGGATCTTGGGTCTTGGAGCCATAGGCAGCAGGGTGGCTCAGATTGGGAACGCGTTCGGCATGAGGGTCATCGCCTGCGACCCCTATATTACTAGGGATAGGGCGGGCCAGTTCCACGCGGAACTAGTCGACCAGGATACTCTCTTCAAGGAAGCTGACGTCATCACGGTTCACGTTCCCCTCAACGATGAGACGAGGCACATAGTTGGGGAGGAGCAGTTCAACCTGATGAAGCCGACGGCCATCTTCATCAATACGTCGCGAGGCCCTACAGTCGATGAGGAGGCGCTGACAGCCGCCCTCAAGGCTAATAAGATTTCGGGTGCGGGTCTCGACGTCTTCGAGGTTGAGCCTTTGCCTAAGGACAGTCGCCTGAGGAGTATGGAGAACGTCGTCGTTGTGCCGCATATCGGGAGCACGTGGCTCACCTTGCGGTATATGAGGGAGGTCGCCGTGGAGAACGTGGTACGCGTCGTGAAGGGTATGGAGCCCCTGCGTATCAAGAACCCTGAGGTCTACTACACCAGCCGGAAATGGTTCCCGAGATAGCCCTTCGTATTCCTTTGTCGACTTCTTCCCTGAGAGGTAACTATTTATTTGGTTCCTCGGCAAGACTAGGGGGCGCGCCGGCGTAGCTTAGTTCGGTAGAGCAGCGGACCGAGGTAAGGCTCTTCTTCCTTGGGCTGAGGCTGTTAACCCGTAGGTCGACGGTTCGAGTCCGTTCGCCGGCGCCAACCAATCCAAGAAAAGCGTTGACGAAAGAAGCTTATTCTTATAGATAGAAGGTAGCGCGCCAGTGGGGTTCAGAAGATTCTTGTTGCTTTTAAACCGAATCTCTCCACTTCTGTCATCATCAAGCTAGAATTGTCCATAGCATAGCTATTATTGATATACAAGCCGTTTTCAAGAGTGTTAGCGAACAAGATAATCCCGCTCAAGTATCCGTTTTTTTCATGCGAAAGGAACTGTTTGATCCTATCTACTAATGGTTGAATGCCAAAGAGATCATAATTCATTCCAAATGTCCAGTGAGAACCCTGAACCACAACTATGTTAGGTGCGTCAGGTTGGAGTTGCTCCTCTGATATTTGTCCTTCGACATTCCTGCAAACATGATTCATAAAAGATTCCCGCTCCAGAGAACCTGACCTAGAAGGGAAAGAACCAATTGTATGAATCTCAACCAGAAGAGTACTCGTTTTTCCTGATATAATATTCTTAATAAGTCTTATCTTTTCGAAATCTTCGTCATGGATCGACGCCAACCAATTCTTGATTATACTATTCTTGGTAATGAGGTCTAGTAGCTCTTTCTCTTGCGTTCCATCTGGCCATGAATATTGCATTAAGAGTTTCTTATTTTTAATGATGAATTCGAGTTCAGAAAGATCTAATAGAATTGGCTTGCGCTCCTCGAAACCGACCATCTGGTGTATGGCCAATATATCGATCTCCGTGTTGAGTCTTTGAATGGAAGCCCCGACGTCTATGTTTCCCTTTTGGTCGAATACGAGTTCAGCGGTATCGATATCAAGGGAGATGTAATGGTTACCTTCGATCTTGTTCCCTAAGTATCTTGCCGCCCCTTCTAATATCGACTGTATTTTGTCCTCGGGAATGGTTTCGCCAAGGTTGCCTACCTCGAAATACACTTCTTTCTTGTCGATTCTGGCGCGGATGTCAGGGAAACCACCAGAGGCAAGCTTGGGATATAATGAAACATGATCCATGCCGAGTCTCTCCCCAAGATAATAGGCCACTTCAAATTCTGTGATTACTGATAGACTTGTTATGTAGTCCTCGCTTCCAAATCTTGATTTTAGGTGCTTTAGTCTTTCGCCACCCCATTGTGTTATTTTGAATGATTCTAAAGCTGTTTCAAGATTGTGCAATCTCACAAGGCTTTTTGGATCGATACCATTAATGATACTGGGCAGACACAAAAACATGACGGCATTTCTCATATCACGATAGCGCTTGGTCTCATACCCCTTGAATCCATCTAATAGATGATTAATTGTACTGAATTCCTTTAAGACTTGCCTTGCTATGTGGAGATTCCTGTCAAACCATTTTTGCAAGAGGTCTTCCCTGTAGAATATCCCTATCATGATAATGCTACCAAGTTGCCTAGTGATGGTGTATTAACATCACCTGAAGTAGTATAAGAATTTTTCTGGGAACGAGTCGTTAGCAGAAATAGTCTCTTCCATCTTCTGCTCTTATTCGCCATTCCGTTTCTACAAGATCCATCTTTAACGTCTCGTCAGATAGTAGTTTACGAGCGGTCTCGACAATCTTCCTAGTACTGTTCTCCCTTGCAACAAAGGTTCAAAAAAAATGAAAGCATCGCTCCTCAGAGTAGTTTAGGATTATGAGGACCGAGGAGTCGAGGACGAGCTTCCTACTCATCGATAGCCCCGGTCTCATCCAAGAGCGAGATGAACTCGTAATAGGTTATGCCGAGGGTCGACGCGGCCTGTCTGTAGGTCATCCTCCCAGCCTTCACCTTCTCCACCACCTCGCTAAACCGCTTCACCCATCATCGCCAAACCTAGCCTTGTAAACATCAGACACTCATTCTATCGTTGGAGCGATGCATTTCGAGGGCTAGGATTATCAGCCACCCGATGAATAGGTTCCAGAGATGCTATGCAAGGAGGCTAGGCGTGGTTGAGGAGAAGGGTACTCCTTTCTGGAAATGCCTGAAACATTTGTTCTATAGGATCCATTGTTTCCAAAACTTGAGATGTAGCCCAATCCAGTAGAATTGGGTGCGAGTAGGAGTCTGGAGGAGTCCCAGTCCTGCGTCCTCTCCAATCCTTCCCCGTCGACCCTTAGCTTCTGCCTCGACTCTCGCCTCAGCTTCGGTTCAGGTCTCCGCTTCCGTCTTGGAGCCGTGCTTTCGTGGTGTATTTCCCAATCCTTTCGGTTCGAGAATTCTGATCCCACCCGAGCTCCCGTCAGAGTTCGACTGGTCTCAGGTTCCGCCCACAGGACTTTCTACTCGCCTTGGAAGATGTCTCTCCCTCAGCTTTCGAATCTACACCAACACCCCTACCCGCAACCTAAATCAATGTTCCATGTCAAATATATGGATTCCCGTCCTATTTTCTGTAGCGCCCGCGCTAAATTCCTCAACTCATCTATTGAGAGAAGACCAGAAGATTTACACCTCTCGGCCAGCCCCTTCAACAACCTACACCCACTAGCGATGATGCCCCGAAAACGGCACCTAATGTCAGAGGCAAGGAACCTCAGACTAGCCTTTAATAAAGGGACACGCAACCTCTCATCAAGGGCCCGTAGCTCAGTCTGGTCAGAGCGACAGGCTCATATTGCCTCAAGGCAACGGGAGACCTGTTGGTCAGGCGTCCGAATCGCCTCGGGCCCACCAGCCCCGTCGCGAAAGCCTTTTCTAACCAGCCACTTCCGTATAACCATGTGCTCCGGTAGTATAGCCCGGCCAACACCCAAGGCCGACAGTATGGGCTCGTTAGCTGCTGAGACCGGCCTTTCGAGGCCTATCCGAAGAGAGCCGGTGACCCGGGTCCAAATCCCGGCCGGAGCACCATTTTACTGGTAAATCTTATATTCCTCCCTATGCCTCCTATTCTTGACTGTCTATGTCTAGGGCCAGTAGGGGTAGGACCGAGACGATTAAGGACAGGGCCATCTACGTCTACCTGCCCTCTCTCGAGATGATCGAGGATTGGAAGCGTAGGGCCGAAAAGGCCGGAACCTCGATTTCCAAGTTCGTCCTCGAGAGGGTTGAGGATTCCATCAGGCGGGAGGAGGGCGAAGAGGGCTACGTCAGCAGGCTTGAACTCATCGGGCGTCTGAGGAAAGCCGAGGATGAGTTGAAGAAGCTGAGGGACGAGAACAGGTTGCTGAGGAATCTAGTGGAGAACTTGGACAAGGAGCTGAAGCGGTACAGGGCGGGGCCGTTCCTCGAAGAGGGCTTCGAGGGGGTTAGGACCTTCGACAGGGAACTCGTTAACGTTCTCAGAAGAGGCGGCACATACAGCGACGGGGAAATACTAGCGAACCTCAACATCGATCCGACAGACGTGGATCTGGTGAAGGCTGTGGGTAGGCAGCTTGAGGCGCTGGAGGGCTACGGACTCGTGGAGTTTACGAATAGGGGCTGGAGGTGGAAGGGGTGAAGGCCACGCTGAGGACGATTCAAGACTCTAAGGATGTTGTGGAAGGCTTCTGTGAAGACTGTAGACTGAGGGGCATGACTGATAAGACGGTTGTGGGATACAGGTCGAGCCTCCTCATCTTCATTAAATACCTCATGGGAAGAGGGGTTGGGCTTCGTGATGTCGATAATCATATCCTCAGAGACTTTCTGGGCCACTTGAAGCTTGAGAGGAACCTGAAGCATAAGACTGTTAAGGGATACTTCTCGGCCCTGTCGGCCTTCTATGACTACCTCGCCTTCGAGGGGGCTGCGAAGGCGAACATCGTCCTGCCCTTCAGGAAGAGGTATCTGAGGCGTTACAAGGAAGACTGCGACGACCCCGAGAGGAAGCTTCTCACCATAGAGGAGATGAGCAGTTTAGTCAACTCCATAATGGATCCTCGAGACAAAACTATGGCCATTCTACTCGCCAAAACAGGTATGAGGAGAGGAGAGATGCTTAGGCTGGATGTTGACGACGTCAACTGGGAGGACTGCTCAATAACGCTTAAGCCGACGCCCAAGCGGAGCAACCGGGTCGTCTTCTTCGACGATGAGTGTGCCATCGTGTTAAAGAGATGGCTAAAGTTGAGGGAGAAACTCAACCCAAAGACGAAGGCGCTCTTCATAAGCTACAATACGCTGGATAGGCTGAGCAGGAACGGTCTGTGGATGGCTGTAGTCAAATACGCTAGGCGCCTAGGCTACCACAAGCCGGAGTCGCCCAAGCTTGAAGACCATTTCGGCCCCCATTGCTTCAGGCACTGGTTCACCACATGGCTGCTTAGGAACGCGATGCCGAGAGAGTACGTCAAGGAGCTCCGGGGCGACCGCAGGGCCGAAGCCATAGACATCTACCATCACATAGACCGAGAGGAGCTGAGGAGGGCATACCTAGCCTACATACCCAAACTGGGGATTTAGACCAACAGCCAATACCCTAACAAGGCACCCAACCACAGTGAAGTTACCAAAAGCGCATCCATGTACATCCTCTAGCTACTAGGGGGTGTACATGCTACTACTAGATTTGTCACGGCGGAGAAAAGGTAGTACGGTAACGCTAGAACGTCAGGGGAATAGAAGTGTTGGACAGTCCAAGACTATTAGACGGGCGCGGTATGTGGTTCCTACTCTTTGGATTGTTTTTCCATGAAGCTCTCCAGAAGAGAAGCCGCTTCTGGACTTATGAGACTCAAAGCCATTAAGTAGAGGGAATTTAGGAAGGTCCCTCTTTTATATATGTCGTCGTATCCCTCTGTTGTTAAATCTGCAAGAATCGAAAACTCAATATCCGAGATCCCCTTCGTTTGTACGGCCTCGTCAACCTTGTTCGCAATCATGAATATTCGTCTTTCAGCTTCGAACACAGGCGGTATTTCTTCATAGCGGCTTACTGAAACCTCAGGATTCCTTTTCCTTATATTACACTCGTTCATGACTGCAATACAGAATTTCAAGAAGTGATACAGCGTTTCCCTCCATCTCAGACCTCTCACCTTCCTTTCACCCAACACTAAGCGCAGGTATTCGGGAAAAAAGTCTATCAATCCCCGCATATTTTCAAAGAGAAACCCCAATTTCTTTTTTTCGTCGTGTCTTAGAGAGTACTGATTCTTTGAGAAAATTAGGCCTTCTACCATTCGTCTAGATACTCCGATGGTATCGAAGATCGCGTCAAGATTTGCTGTTCTGATTGTTGGTCCTCCGCGACCAGGTCTCTCTTCCACTTGTATGATAAGTCCCTTTTGCTGAAGACGGTTTACGTATTGATAAACCACAGCAGCTTTTGAGACGATTCTTGCCTTCGTTAGTTTGCCGACTATGTCATAGGCCTTGATGTTTCGACCCACGAACATCAAGTAAACGATTCCCTTTGCCGCGACTAGTTCCGGCTCAAACGGCAATAGCCTCTCCATGCAAGATCCATTTACACTATCCAACTAGCGACACCAGATAGAGTATATTTAGCGGATAGTCTATATAGAAAATAGCTTATTTATGTCTTTCCCCCTTGAATATCCTAGAATTGAAGCAAGAAATACACTTAGGAGCGTGGTGCGAGATAGTCGGGGTATTTCAAGGTCTTAGCAGTGATGACCATTTTGTCCATGTTAGAATCAGCGGTAAGGTTCTGGTGTTCTCCGACGGTTCAGAAGAGGCAGCGGTTCTTAGAAGAGGTTTGAAAAATGAGTGGATGGGACTTAGAGTAGGAATACTTCGAACAGGAGAATCGACCAGACCAGTGTTGGTCAGGCTTCTGCGTGCAAGCTGTGATTAGGTGAGTAGCTTCTATTGAGGCGTAGAAAGACAAAGCGCTTTAAAAGAACTTGGAGAAGACGCTGGGATCCGGTCCTCTTGCAGTGGAGAATATCAAGTACTGCGAGATACTACCGGCGACTCACAGTCAGACAGCTGTATTACATTCTAATCAGCAGGTTCAAATATCCTCATTCGAGGGACTTTTATAAATTCTACGATTCTCTTCTTGTAGATATGAGGAGGCTTAACCCGAGCTTGAATGCCAAGTTTACGGATCCAACGAGGCATTTCATTCCTGCTCCCTTGGCCTACCGTGAGGTTGAGCTCTGGGTTGAAAAAGACTCAATTCGCAACTTCCTCAGAGACCTGGCTGCTAAATATAGGCTCTCGATCCAAGTTCTGCGAGGTTTCGCATCGCTCAGCATGTATAGAACAGCCCTTCAAAGAGCCGAGAAGCGAAGTGTCAAGAAGATCCTTTATGTTGGTGATTTCGATCCTAGTGGGCTTCTGATCGACAGGATTGCTGAAGAGGAGATGGGCATGAAGGTGCATAGGATTGCTCTGACGATTGAACAGATCAAGAGGTTAAGGCCGCCGTCTATCCCGATTAACGAGAGGGACTCGAGATCAAGAGATTACGTGTTGAAATATGGGAATCGATGTTGGGAAGTTGAAGCCCTGAGGCCCAGAACCCTCTACAGGCTGGTCGAGGAGGAGCTCAGGAGACACGTGCCCCCCGGGTATCTGGTCGAAGCCGAGGCCAGGGAGCGGGCCGCCAGGATGGCTAGGCCCGTCACGGAGAGGCTGAGGAGGACTATCGAGAGGGATGCCCGCCGCCTAATGGAGGAGGGCAAGTCTGAGGAGGAGATCCTCGCGGAACTCGCGTCGAAGTATGGCCTCCGCCTTCGAAGGCGCCGAACGGGTAGAGGCGAAGGAGGCTGAGAAAGGATTGCCGAAGAGCATACCCGATTGGAAGAAGTCCGAGATAGTTGACCTGCACCTCCAAGGCTTGACCCGAGACGATATTGCGAAGAAGACCGGGGTCTCGGCCGGAGCAGTTTCTGGCGTGATTAAGGAGTTCACGGAACGCGCCGACTCCTCGTCCATCGAAGAGGCCGCAGAGCAATACGGTGTGGTCGAGACTGTTGAGCGCCTGAGGAGCCTGGCTGTTGAGGTCAAGAAGGCAGGAACCAGCGTCGAGGAACTGATGCAAGTCTCCAATATCTTGGGCAGGATAAGGAGGCTGATCGATTTGGATAGGCTTGAGGAGTTCATCAAAGCCGGGGAAAGCCTCGGCGACAAGGCGCATGTCGAAGCAGCGGTGAGGATGCATATCATCGAGGAGCGCACTGGAAAGTCACACGATGACGTCCTGAGCGACCTCGAAGCCAAAGAGGCCAAGGTAAGGGAGTTAAGTTCCGAGATTCAACGACTCCAGTCCCAGCTCAAGAACCTAAGGTCCGAGGGGAGGAAGGCACAGGCCGACTTCAGAGCTGAGAAGGCCGGGTTAGAGATGAAGCTGGGGGAGCACTTGAAGCAGCACAGCCTAACCTTGGAAAGAATGGAACGCATCTCAGAGATCGAGAAGGGACTCAACGTCTACGGAATCGAGCTAACACAGCTTGAAGGGCTTCAACGTGTTCTGAAGGCCGTTCAGGAGGCGAACCATGATGCCGAGGAGCTTGTTGAGCTGGCAGAGAAGGTTGGTTCCCTCAGAGTCCAAGTCGAGGCGGAGAAGAAGGATCTGGACAACACTCGCGACCTTGCGGCAAGGCTCGGAGAAACAGTCGCAAAGCTCGAGGAGAGGTCCACCGAGGCCAAGCTCGTGATGGAGAGGTGCCGCGAGCTTGAGTCGATGGGCTGGAACCGTGAGATCTTGGAGAAGGCCATAAGACTGGCCGGTGAAGCTGGCGACCCAGAAGAGGTTCTAGGCAGGCTTGAGCTCCTCAAGCCGTCGGCTGATGCGAAGGCTGAGCTTGAGAGGATCAAAGCGGAAAGGGACGCGTTGGAAGAAGAGGTTTTGAAGACCCTTAGCGAGGCCGTGAGAACAGTATCAACGCTGGCAGAGGAGTCGTCCAACCTAGTCAACGAGAAGATTCCAACCATCGTGGCCGAGGCGAGCAGCATCATGAAGACGCAGATCGGTGAGCTGGCAAAGGAGTACAACAACCTAGCCGAGAAGTACGACAAGCTTCAAGCAGACCTCAGCCGGGTTGTCGAGGAGTATCTAAGACATCAGAAAAGCTTAGACGACGCCATAGGCTGGACCACCCTCCTCCAAGAACCTGAAAAACTCCCCGGCGACAGGATAGGCCACATATTCCTCGACGTCATGTTCCCACGACTCGAAATATGGTGCAAGAGCAAAGAGCACAAGGAAAGGGCCACCATCGCTGGAGAACTGGCCAAAAGGGCGGTATGCCTATACACGGAACCCGCATCCAAGTTCATGAGTGCACCGAGCAAGGCAAGCGTGGACGATGCGATATTCGGCCTCATATCCTTCGCAACAGCTACGATACCATTCTACGCGGCATTCAAGACGTGGTACGCGTTGCACAAGAACGAGGCAGAAGCGTTCAAACTCTTCAACGCACAGTACCACCTCGATAAGTTCTACCAAGAAGGAATGCTGAAACTCAAGGGATAATGAAAAGCGAGCCGCAAGGCGCGACTCGATATTCCCCATCGAGGTGTCAAGGGCATCCCACAGAGCACGAATACCGTCCCCTCTGCGGCTCGAGACTACTGAGCTACCCCCACATAAATAGTCGAACCCTTCTCCGTCACATCGTCATCTCCGTCGTCAAGAAGGTCGTCACCGTCGTCAAACCGATTCCAATACAAAGATAGCCCACAGCAAGGTTTCCCGCCATAGACCCGCCCCATCACTAAGCACACAACAAAAGCTAGCTAGCTACGTGCGTCGGCGACAGAGAACCAACAGGAGTGAAAAACTCATAGCACACCATGATTAAAGACAAGGATAAATAACATAGACGGTATCACTTCTAGTACATAGCGCGTAAGGCGGCCTATCTCTGCCCGTACTGTGGTAAGCGCACGCGAAAAAGATGCAAAAGAGATACTGGAATCCGCATACGCAATACTTGAAATAGCGTACATAAACATCGGGAAGATCAAGAAATTACGTGAGAAACGGAGATAGTATGAGGCAATACGTGATGTCATACAAGAAGCCGATGTCGCTTCAGCTTCTGTCTCAGTACATCCTCGCTATAAGCGGAAACATGACTGTTAGGAAGATATTGAAGGCAAAGACAGTTGCATCTGATATTTTCGGAATCAATATCCCGTTGATTATTGACTGGAAGAAATTACCGAGAGAGGTAGCGCTTGCGCACGAGATGCCTGAGCGACCTTTTATCATAGACGTGGCGTCTTATGAAGCTACTGACGATATTATCAAGCTCTATCCCAATTATATCGACTGTATTTCCAAAAGATTAGACTTAGATTTTGACTCAATCCTGAATCACGCTGTCTATCATGAGTTTGGCCATGCTAAGGAAGCCAGAGTTTTTGAGGAGTACGGGCTCTATCCGTACTATATTAAACTCCTCCCAGGATTTCAACCGTGCCTTAGTGCTGTCGGCGAATACTGTATCGAGAAGGAGTTACAATCGCGTAAAATAGTCAATCCATTTTCGCAATTTCGAGTGAGAACTCTAATGCGGTACGATAAGAGTACTTGGCTCACAGAAGAGAAGAGAAGAACATTCCTGTGGGACTGCCTAATTCTGTTACCCATGGATGTCGTCTACTACGTCAATGGCGGCCTTAGTCGTAGTGAGAGAGAGATCATCGAGCAGTTCCACAGAGACCTGCATCCTCAGGAGTGGGAATTTGCTTTGGAAGCAATGAATAGCTTGGAGTTCGGCAAACCTGCTGAGTATATTTGTGTTGTGACAAATCTGTTCAAGCGATTCTTTGACATCGATGTTTCTCTGACGACTATATCAACGGATGAGTTTCTTAGAGGCCGACGGGGTCATCACAGACTATGGAGGAAAAATCGCTATCATATTATCGACTTCGTTCCCAGTCGTGGGACTTGGGGGAAGCTTCTTGGTAATGTTAAATTACCAGGATAGTCGTGTCGGAAAAAAGAGGTAACTTTGAGAATCTCACGGAAGGGTGAGAAGCCTCCTCCGAGAATTGTTTATCGGTACGGTGAAGAGGATGATATGATTAGAGAGTTCTTAGATTTTCGTGATTTGATTAAAGGTATTGTTAGGAAGAGTGATCTTAATGGTTAAATGTTGGTTTATTACCCGAAGCTAAAGGCAGCTCTACCTCCAGCTATGAAATTCATGCTGAAAATGTTATGTCTCAATAAATCTTCTATTTCGAAGTCTCTAATATCTATGTATGAATTTCCCCATCTTAGTTTGCCTTTTATTGTCCATGTAGGTATTGTTTCTGGATTCCCCATACCAGAAATCAGCCATTCAATGTTTCTACCGCTCGCTCTTGAAGATAATAACTGCTTGAAATCGTCTAGAGTATAATCGTCAAATCTCATCTCAAAATGGGTTAGTCCATCGGTAGATGCTATTTCGAGTTCTTTTCCTTGAGCGGAGCATCTTAGATCAAACAAGTCCTTAGTATAGGCACTCCAATCATTGTTTTCCATCACCAAGACTGGTTTTCCTTTGTCATCTCTAATTAGTAGATTGAGTCTGTCGTAACCTTCTTTGTCTCTCTCAAAGCCGATGACACGTTCACCATTGATTTCCAAAACATTCCTAACGTCAAATGCTACGTTGCCAATAATGGTGACAACGTTCCTTCTGAGATAGCCATAGACATCCGATATCTCGCCTAAGCGTACATATGGTTCTTGCTTCATGTGTCTTAGTTGATCCTTTGTCCATCTGCATCCGTCTGCCAAATTAGCATCTTTAGCGCATAAAGCAATCATCCCTTCTGGATTATGGTGATGTTTTTGACTCCAAGGCGGATCAAAATGATGGTACACTAAATATGGAACCCCGCATCCATTCACAGGACATCCGAAGTTCACTTCTTTTCTGAGGCTTTCACAGACATGTTTCGGAGGATTACGGTTCATCATCTTCGGATAAATCTAACTCCCAGTTTAAAAAGCTATCTTTCAGAATATGTGTTTTTTTGTGTTGAGAGAGAGTTAGTAGGAGAGAGGGAGAGAGACGGTGTGTGTGGGGTTAAAGTTTATCCCCCCCGCTTGCTACGCACGCTTGATTATTAAACTTTAGCCCTTACACGATAGATCTTTCTCGGTCATATCGTCATCTCTGTCGTCAAGAAAAGCCGTCACCGTCGTCAAACCGATTCCCATGTAAAGATAGCCTAAAGCCAGGCTCTCTACCATATAGCCAACCCCACGCTGGAAACCCGACGAACACCCTCTAGCTACTGGAAAGGCTTCAAGCTCTTTCAAGCAGAGACCCAAGAGATAGCGTACAAGTGAAACTCTATCGTTCCATCTTTGGTCTAGACCAAACAAGAGCGACGGATGCGGTTGCTGGTTCCGGGTATGGGCTGGTGAGGTTGGGTGATCTCCGATGATTCCGCTCTAGAATCTACGGGGAGCTGACCGTTTGATGAGGGGAGGCAAGAAAGCACTTCCTTGATATTTCCCCATCCCCCTCTGTACTGAGGATCTCAAGGATCAAGGGCCGCTTCAAGGACAATCAAGGGGCGGACGACGGAGAAAAAGAAAGTTGAACGACAGAGAAAAGGGAGGGGATCTGTGGACTGGGCCGACGCTGGAGGCGGGTGGCGCGCTTAGGCTTCCGTCGCCTCTCTCGGGCGTCTTCGCCTTCGGATGAGGAGGCCGTACTTCGAGGCGAGTTCCACGAGGATCTCCTCCGACTCGCCCTCAGGCGAAGCCTCTGAGGACCTGTTCTCCTAAGCGCTGGCATCTTGGCGGAGCAGAAGTCAACCGGATGGCGCGCCTTGGGAGGAGTCAATCAGCCTCGGAGCTAGGGTTAGTGTCCAACTCAGCGTACAGTAGACAGAGGGCCTTCAGTCCGTCATCGAGGGTCGGTTCCGGGATCTCGTCCCAGAGATGGATCAGCCACTCGATGTTGTTCCAGTTCACCATGTCCATCTCTAGCACTCTTATGCTCTGATATCAGCATACCATAATGGATATATAAGCATAATGATGCTCCACTACTTAGGTAGGAGAGCATACGTATGGCCAGGTTCGTCATCGACATCCCAGACGACCTGAACGAGGAGTTCAGGATCAGGGTCCTCAAGAAGTACGGGAGCAAGAAGGGCGTCCTCACCCAAGCAGTCACCGAGGCCATCCGACTATGGCTCAGACAGGAAGAATCTACAACCGGAAAGTAGCCGTCAGCCAAGCCTCTCAAACTCTGAGATGTCTTACGGTATGGACTTGAGGAGAATCCCTGATTTGGCTGAGATGATCTTATCGACTAGGGTGTGGTGCGGGTTTTCCCAACCCTTTCTCTCTGCTTATTATCCACTGGTTTTGCCTCCCGACCCTCCTGCCCTTCACCGAGCCCTCGGCCATGAGCTTGTACAGGTGCATTTGAGCCGTGTTCCATGAGACCCCGAGCTGCTTGGCAACCATCTCCGTTGTGACGGGCCAGTCTTGTCCAGCTAAGTATTCGAGGATTCCCTTGTCTATTTCTTCTCCCCGTCCCCCGCTATGAGACTTCATAATGACATCTCGTTATGGGATGTTCACGGATAGCTAAATAAGGTCATGCCTGAACATATGATTGAACATAGTTTTCTAGGACATCTGGTGAGTGCGGAGAGGTGGAGGAGAACGCCATCCCTTTCGACCGTCTGAAGGATCTAGTCGAGGCCCTGAACCAGCTCTTCAGCGTTCTCTTCTCGCAAGAGCACCTTCTTGTAAGGAGCCTCAGGGTTGAAGTTGGCCGTCAAAAAACGCTGAACGGTAAGGAGGCCATACTGCCAAGTGTGACAGCGGATTTGGAGTCCGAGGAGCCCATTCAAGACTACTTGGATTCCATGAGAAGGCTTGTCGCAGCCATCCAAGAGGCCGGGTTGAAGGCCAGTTGCCATGAGCGGAGAATCCAGATCGAAGTGTCCCTTAAACCCGTTCAGTAAGTAAACAGCGACACGGGGAGATCATCCGCCGTCATGCAGAGTTCAATTGTCACGCTCTTCACTTGGGGATGAACATAAATCCTGACCAGATATAAATTCAGGCCTGACCACGTTCTGGGCGGAAGAGCTTGTTAGGAGTCCGCGGCCTCTACTCCAACTGTGAGGAGGTATGTCAGATAGAGGAAGACGAATCGGATGAAGGATGGCGAAAACTTCTGTGGAGGAAGTCTCGTGGAAGGCTTTATTCTTGATGTTAATAATGGCGAAGAGATTCTGAATAGGCTGAGGAATGGCAGCTTCGAGGACTCACTGGCATTTGATTTGCGAGTCAGAGCAGAAGAGTTGTCTCTGTGCCGAGGCTTGGGGTATCTCTATTCCTCTATGGCTTCGAAAGTGAAGCTTCTTCCTCACCAAGTCTTTACGGTGTACACGGTTACGAATGATATGAGGGGCAGGGCTTTGCTGGCTGATGAGGTCGGCTTAGGCAAGACGATTGAGGCCTGCATGATCTTGAAGGAGCTGGCGTTTAGGAACCTGGTTGAAAGGGTCCTAGTCTTAGTTCCATCTTCCCTTGCAACCCAGTGGAGAGACGAGTTGCTGGAGAAGTTCGATGAAGAGTTCATAATATACAATAGCAAAAAGAGAGAAGAATTGGAGAAAGAGGGTGGCAACATATGGAGCAAAAACAGCAAAATCATCTGCTCAATAGACACAGCGAAACAGGAGAAACATATCGAAGACATCAGACAAGTCGGCTGGGACATTCTAATCGTCGATGAATCTCACAAATTGAAAAACAGTGAGACTTTAAGACATAGACTTGTCAGAGAAGTTCCCAGTAGGTTTCTTCTGTTCCTGACCGCTACACCTCTTCAGAACAATCTAATAGAACTATACAATCAGGTTTACTTGTTAGACAGCAAATTATTGGGAAGTCTTGACTCTTTCAAGATGCTCTTCGCAGATGATGTGAAGGGATTGAGACCTACGAAGACTGGGGAGCTCAAGCGGCGTCTTCATAATATCATGCTGAGAACTAAGAGGAAAGATGCTATCGGAGTTGTGTTTACAAGAAGGATTGGGGAGTCTGTCCTGCTCGATATGTCTCCGGAGGAGAGGCTTCTCTATGAGGAGGTGACAGAGTACGTAAAGGAGGCATATTCTCCACAGAACGCTTTCGTTCTCATGATCTTCGAAAGGATGGCCAGCAGCAGTAGCTTTGCGATCAGGGACTCGCTTGAGAAGCGTATCGATAAGTTAAGACGCGAGCTGACGGGTGAAGCTACGAGTGAGCTGGACATTCTTGAAGAGGAGATCGACCTAGAATATGAAGATGTCGAAGACTATCAGGAGGAGAGCAGGAATGCTCAAGTCATACGAAAAGAATTAGAGAGACTACAGTGGATCCATAAGCTAGCCGAAAATATCAGTACCAATACCAAAGGCGAGAAACTAAGAACGCTACTCAGCGAACTGAATCTTAAGCAGAGCGGGGAGAAGCTTCTGATTTTCACGGAATTCAGGTCAACTCAAAGCTATCTCTATGACCTCTTGGTTGAAGAAGGATATTCTGTTGCCATCTTCAACGGGTCTCTGTCTGCGACAGAGAAGGATGAAGCGGTCAGGAGCTTCAGAGAGAATAGACAAATCATGATCTCGACGGAGGCAGGAGGGGAGGGAAGGAATCTACAGTTTTGCCATCTTATGGTTAACTATGACTTACCGTGGAATCCGATGAGGGTTGACCAGAGGATTGGGAGGCTTCATCGAATAGGTCAGGAAAATGATGTGAAGATATTTAATTTCTCATATGCTAACACGATAGAGGAATATGTCCTCAACCTGCTCCAAAATAAGATCAAGTTATTCGAAGAGGTGATCGGCGAATTAGACCTGATACTTGGTGAAATATCCGATAACTTCGAACTTACAATAATGAAGATTCTCGTCGAATCTGCGAACAGACAAGAACTGATAGAAAACATAGAGAAGCTTGGGGAAAGGATTGAGAGGGCTAGGGGACAGTTTCAGCTACTTGGGGAGCTTGATCACCGGACCTTTCGCGGTTTCGACATGTCGGTCTACAAGGAAATAATGAATGCTGGGTTTGATCCTCTCAAAGAACAGAACAAAATAGCCCGATTCTTTCAGGACTATCTTAGGAGGAAGGGGTTGAGATTCCTCCTCGAAACGCCTGAAACACTAAGGTTTGAGGCATCAGGAGGGTATGATTGGTTCAAGGACTTCCAGTCCAAGATTCAAGAACTACTGAGAACCGTTGAAAAAGAGCCCATCTCTCCAGCTGAGCTTTCTGAGAGAGTCAATAAGATCATAGACGAGTTTCTCTGCCTACTCCTGTGCGAACACCCCAGCATGGAGAGTTGCCCGAAGGCTTATCCGGATGGATGTTGGGTTGCCGTGGCCAGAGATAGTGTTAACTGGCACTTAGAGAGTAGCAGACTAGGCCTTGCTCGAAGACACATAGAGAATATGCTTTCTCCCAGATTTCAGGAACTGGTAAGGGAGAATTTTCAACGCTTCATGCGCAGGGTGACTTTTTCTCCGGAGGTTGCCTCCAGAGAAGGCATCGAGTTGGTCACGTTCGGGAGTAGCCTGTTAGAAGACGCTGTCAGGGAATGCTTGAAAGCTGGATTCACGGCGAGGAAGCTCGTCTCCTTGAGTGGGCATCGGTTGGCTGGCTTTGAGAAATACTCGGGGATGGTTGGGGTCTTGTTCAATTTCAAAGTATCGTTCCAGTTGCGGGATAAGGAAGAACAGATAATTCCAATATTGGTCGATCTTGGAAGAATGCGCCACGATGAGGAGTTGTCAATCGAGGTCAACGATTTGCCGAGCATGGATCTCGTCGAGTGCGATGTCTCCTTTGAGAATGTGGAGGCGGCCTATAGAGTTGCTTTGAAAACGTTAAGAGGAAAGCTGGATCTAAAGAAGGATGAAGTCCGAAAGAGAGCCGAGAGGGAATACAATAAGCAACTGGAAAAGATTGATTCTTACTATTTGGATTCGAGGGAGAGCTTGATGATGGAGGAGGAAGAAGCTAGAAATAGAGTGAGAACCTTATTGGAGAAGATGAGGCGGTCACGCGAAAGCGAGGCCCTGACGGAGTATCAGAAGCAGTTAGATGAGGCGCAGAGACAACTGACAAGAATCACGAATAGGAATAATAGAAGGAGGGAGGAATTGATGAGGGAGAGAAAGATGGAACTCGAAAAACTGGAAATGCAGCAAGATGTTGGAACGAGTATTGCGTTGGTTAACTCCGCCTTGGTCAAGATAGAGAGTTGATACTGATCTTTCGAGGACTCATATCCAGTTATGTCTTGTCCACGAAGTTGCTTACCAGCTCGATAAGCATTCTTGAAACCACTTTCGCTGCTTTTCTATTGACTATTCTTGGTGGGCCACTCTTGTGGCCGTTCCGGTCCTCGAAATAGTTTGAGAGCGGGACTGCCAGTTCCGTCAACGCGACCATGTTCTTCATGAAAGGCATATGGCCCGTGATGATTTTCTCTAATATCGATGCGTACTTTAGGGGCCTGACAGTCGAATAGATGGTTAAGAGGTAGACGGCTGTTGCCAGTCCTGTGGCCCACGGCAACTTGACTAGCCTCTCATTACCTTGCTGAGCCACAGAGTACTCTAGGCCATGGTTTTCTAGGAGTTGCATGATGAAGTCAAAGACGTCCTTGGCTCTCTTCCCCCCCATGAGGATGAGGGGCGTAGCATCTATGCCCGGATACTTCACCCCTATCTGGCAGTACTTCGGGTTTTTCCGGGCTACATAGATCAGATAGTAGACATCGCCACTTGTTTGTCCATGTTTCATCAAACCGCCTCCAAGATGAGTATTGGCACGAATGGACTCATGCACAACTTATCTATGCTCCATCCATGATAAAGCTTCCATTCGCCATTGTCAAGTATGAAATCGTATCCATGGTCCGCTAAAAGTAGCACTCTACGTTCAGTCTTGACTAAGGAATATGTTTTCGAGTATAGTCTATGCGAGATTTCTGAGAGATCGATGAGTAACGTTTCGATGTCAGGGGAGCTTTTGCCGTGATGGACGAGGTTGTCGAAGTCGCGGAACAGAGTACAGTTGTGAGCTGCTAGTCTCCTCCTCAGTTCTGTGCCTACAGTTCTCATTATGATGTCCTCTGGTGGGACTGGAATGTTTAGGTAGTCTCGGGCTAGATACTTGAATGTCGAAGTCATCCCACTGGGATTTGCCGCGCATAAGACTCTGTCGTTCCTTACTGATTCGCGAAACATATGGATTAGGAATAAGAACTCTGATAGTGATAGGCAATCGCATAAAATGATGTAGCTTGGTTTAGCTTGTTCGATAGCACGCATAGAGGTGTAAAGGAGAGCTGTTGACTCTGTAAGATGAGCGTCAAGTAGCTTGTCAGTTTCCTTGATCAACATTTGTATTTCCGTGCCTATTTGGGCCAGTAGCGGATTCCTTTGTATCTCTGGAAAAGTTGCGATGTTCAATCCCTGCAATACGATCTTGGAAATGAGAATGTAGGCCTGCTTAGATTCGTTACCTAGTAGGAAGTGGGCCCTCCTAATACCTTGTGCCAGTCCTCCACAAAGGTTCTGCAGTCGGTACATAATCTCGTTGGCACCTACAGTTCGGTGCGAAGGCTGACACTTTTCCGTGAAACGCCTACAATATCGAGTATCTTTTCAGCGTCCTCTCTTTTCATCGGGTTTGAAAGCCTGATTCCCAGTTCTGCATGCTCTAGCTCAGGGCTGATCGAGGATAACCGGTTGACAAGTACATTGATTGCGTCCGTACCCAGAATCCAGTTCAGATCCTTTATCTCCGCGTTCTCGATCTTGAACCAACAACCCGTCTTCGTCTTGACACCCAAGTCCATGACTTTGGTATTGCTTCCCAAGCGGTTTGCTTTGAGGAGTTCTAGGCCTATGATGACATCGTTGACTCCTCCGATCAGCATTCCTTTCACCTCTCCCGGCGGAGGTGGCGGCGGAGGCGGTGCCATCGGTACTTCAATTACTATTTGGACGATTTCTCGGTCGTCTCGCTTCGTCACTAGCGAAGAAACTTTCACTTGGGGGATCTTCTCAACATTGACAAAGTAGGTTCCAGTAAGTAGTCTCGATGCGGCCTCAGCGTCCCTTCTCGAAAGGGGCCTGATCGGTAGTTCCTTCCAGCCTCTCATCATAGCTTCTATATAGGGTTCCGCATCGAGGGTTAGCTTCTCCCCAAGGAGCAGTTCGTCCTTATGCTTGGCTACTTCGGGCTTGACGACGTATTCGATGAGCTTCGACATGATCGCGTTCCGAGTATCAATAGCACACTTGCTCATCACCGCATCGGAGATCCAAACCGGCAATTCTCCGTAGACTTTGCCAAAGCCCTCCTTAGCCTCATACCTCATGCTCAGCGTTTCTCTCTTGAATGACTCTTCCTTAAGGTCGTAGTGAACTACCTGCCTGAACAGACCGACGAAGTCGATTACATAATCTTGTACAGCGGTATTTGTGTAGGTTCCGGCGTATTCTTCTATCCTCTTTTGTAGCGAATCCATGATCTCGATGATTATGTCCTCTAGGCCTCGCTCCTCACGCTCCAGTAGATCCAGCAGAGTTTGGTAGGTTGGGGTTCTCCTTGCGAGTTCTAGTCGTCGCTGTCTCGACTCTGAGATTTCCCTTACCTTGAAGTAGTCAACAACTCTGGTTGAGGCATGAACTTCGGCCACTCTCTCGCAGAGTCTCTGAAGGGTCTCGTAGGTGACAGTCGGTATGACGGATGCGAGCATGTTTGGATAGATGACTTTGTTCTTGTCTTGCTGAAGCCTCTTACGGGTCTCCTCCGCATAATCCGTTGGCTGCTCACTTATCACACTCCAAGGGGTCACCACCAGCACTGTAAACCTATTGCGGTCTAAGTAGTCTAGGTAGGTCGGTTTCTCTCCTCTATTTGTAAGTGAGACGAGGTCGTAGTTGATTAGAACGAGGTTGGGCTTTCCTTCTTTTTGGCTGACCTCTGTGAATTTGCTTGTGATCTGGTATTCGCTCTCTAGATGTCTCCTGAAGTAATCTAACATCTTCTCTCGCTCAACTTTCCCCTCTGGAGTCCTGTACTGGGAGATCTCTTCGTTCTTGAAGGACTCTATCAATTCGAGGGGGTTGACGACGAAGGACATGATCATGAATCTTGTTCCTGCATGCTCCACATCAACTATGTACGGTGTGGAGTTTGCCAAGTACTGTCGGGCGTCGTGGAACTTTACTAGATAGTCGGTTGAGACTGCTCCGATGAGGGAGAAGTAAAGATCCTCGCTTGAGGATCCTCTTGTTAGGGCCTCTCTCCTAGGGATGGTTTCGGGGGCTCTGACCATGTCGAGGAGCTTTGCGATATTGGTGGTCAACGATTTGACGTATACGACAGATAGCATCCTCTGAGCTAGTAGCTTGGCCTTCTCGTCTTTGATTTCCCCTATCGATTTCTGGCAGGCTTCGTAGAGTCGTCCCCACTCCATGGAGTATCTTTCTTCTAGGAGATGGTTTACGTCTTCGTGCACGAGGTATGCTGGGCTTACTAGAGAGGCCTTGTTCCATTCTCCGCCTTCGTAGACCCTCGCGATGAGTGATGCGGTTATCTTGAGGAGGTCTCTAACGTGCTGAGTTCTCGGTAGGTCGCCTCCGATCGTGGGGGCCAGAAGCTTTTCTGTGAGGAATCTATAGGTGGGTGCCAGTGGATATGTTTCTCGAAGGCTTTGATAGTATCTTGGAACAACTTCGCTACCTAAGAGCTGACCCACAACCTCTAGGTAACCTTTGGCTACGATCCCGAAGGCTTCGGTTCTTGCCAGTTTGAACCTGAATAGCCTCTTTATGGTTACGTTGATTACGTCTTCAGGTGTTGTCTGCTCCATTTCAATTTGAACTCTTGATGTTCTGTCTTTGAAGTGTTTGACGATTTCGAGAAGGCTGGCTACGGCGGGCCTTGTTTTGATGAGGTGTTCTCTAATTTTGATGAGCGTGTTCCATCTTTCGATGTCTTGCTGGGCTGAGGCGTAGACTAGGGATATGGGAGAGTATTCCCTAATTTCATCGATGAACGATGTTACGAACATGATTAGGTCTCTTAGACGAGCGATGCCTCTTTCGTCTCCTCCTTGTGCGGTCTCGTAGACGGAGGCGTAGAGTTCATCGAGCAAGATTAGGATGGGCGTGTTGGTTCCCAGTACTCTTAGGAACTTGGCGAGTTCTGTGGCAGCGGTTTTTGGTTCAATCTGTGCTAGTTTTCTGATGAAGTCCGAAAGTTTCTTCTTCTCGGCGTTTCCCGATTTTCCGTATTTGTCTACTATTCTCGCGCATGTTTCGAAGAGGGCGGTGTACGGGTCCATGAATTCGGGTATGGTCTTTAGGTCTAAGGCCATGATTATGGTCTCGGCGGCGATGTTGCGTCTGTAGTATGCTTCCTTCGTGATCTTGTCGATGGAGTCCTCAAGTTCTACTTTGCTTGTTAGGTAGCTCCATCTTTGGGGTACTTCCGTGTACAGGTGCCAGAGGAGGGTTAGGAAGTGGGTTTTTCCGAAGCCCATCTCTTGGGTTAGCGGTAGGGTGATTGCTCCTTGTGCGGACTGCAAGTTTTTGTTTACGAGGCTGAGGGCCTTCAGGATGGCGGGGTGGAAATGGGTCAGTCCCAGAAAGGTTTCTGGGTCTATGAATTCTTTTGAGATTCCTACTGATGGGTTGAAGAGGCTGTAGATAATCACGCGGCCAAGGCTTGGGGCCAGTCGGCCTATGTACTCGCTCACGTTGAGGACTTTGTATGCGTGGACGAATGTCGAGGGCTCTACGACGTCTTCAAGGCTGGGGACTGTGCTCTTCTCCATTTGATTCACCTCGAATAGAGGGATTCGAGGACTTTCTCTACGTAGGGTTTTGTTAGTGGGGAGATGGATGCTTTTCGAAGTTCATCTTCCTTTGCTGTTCTTAGGAGGAAGAGTGCTGTTGCGATCACTTGTCTGCTTGCGGGTCTGATTGTGAGAACCTGTCTTGCGCATCTCTCGGGGTCGTCTTTTATGGGTGAGTCTGCGATGAGTTTGAAGAGGTACATGGCTTGACCTGCGGCTGTTCTGTCGAGGATTTCCACCCTGTTCATGACTGCATCGGTAACTTCTCGTCCGAATAATACTTGGTAGATGTTCTTCTCTACTTTGTTGAGTAGGCCATAGTTGTGTAGGCCGTCTACAGTTATTCCTATCACCTTGCAGATCTTCTCGGAGAAATCGTAGTTCACGTTGGATTCTTCGCTATATCGGGTTGATACCCAGAATGCTAGATATGCCCTTGTATAGTCATCGGAACTAATAACTAGCTCAGTCCTATCTTGTGATAGCCCGACCTTTGTGAGTTCACTCTCTAGGATTCTGGATGTACCTATGTATAGAGCTATGGGATAAAGTGAATCACGGAAAAAGCGAGACAGGGCATGGAACCTTTCCTTGGCAATCTCTTCCTCGACGCTTGCTTCCTTATTGAGAACATCTTGCTTGGTAATGTGGATTGTTTCTATGGAAGGATTGCGAATCTTTGTAGCTCCAGCTATAGCGCCCGCAAGTGCCATTATGAAAGTCTCAGTATCTGATGCCCCGGATATATTGGCGCTTTGCAAGGCATCATCGACCGATTTGGATATGTTTTCTTCAACCTGTTGATTGCCAAAAAGATCCTTCGGAAGACGCTCACCAACTATGATTCTGCCACCTCCTTTCCTAGCCACAAGAGCCATAGATGTAAAAAACGCGGAACCTGCTAAGGCGACCCTTCGCTGAGCCATTTCTGTTTGTACTATCCACATTTTACTTATGGAGAAGTCGCTTGAATAAAGGCCGCTCAGTATAGCCTCCCATGCTTCAGGATCGCTGTGAGTATACCATACAACTAGAACTCCGTCCTCGCGAAGTACTCTGAGAGATTCAACAAAGAATTTCCACATTTGTTCTGTATACCACTCTTTGGTATTAGCTAAATTAGCATAACCTTTTCTTTTACGACTTCGTCTGACAATGATTTCTCCGCTTCTTGGTACTGTGGCGAGCATTGGGCTCCAGCCAGGGACCCAACATTCAATCTTGCCTCGATTTCTATCCCTGTTAAACAAATAACCTTCGTCAATGGCGGGTTCTAGCTCTAGCCTAAGAGTCTGCCAAAAGAACTCGCTCAAATCGCCATAGTAATGTTGACCAAAATATGGCGGATCAACATTGACCACATCTGCAATCCCTTGTCCTAAGAGCGTAGATAGTTCACGAGCGTCGGCCATATAAATCTCTACCCTGTCTCCTAGACCATGAAGCCATTCACATAACTGCTTGAGTACTGGACAGACACCACCATGGGTAGCGGTAAGCTTTTCGACATCGGGTTCGAAGACCCAGCCAAGAGACTTTCTGGGATCTTCCGGTGTCGGAGGCATTTCACAGTATTCAAGGCCCAGGTTTACCCGTCTAGTCCTAGAATAGTGATCCATTAACTCCCTTATGGTACCTGTGGAATCGTCCCATGTGGTCGTTATATTGTTAAAGTTAAATAATTTATCCATCCCAAATGCAAGATACAATGCTATTGCTGATCCATATTCAGATTCTTGACTTGTTAATTGTAGCATTCTTCCCTTTACGTATCTAAGTAGCTTAGCGAGAACTAAGAGTTGTCTTGGGTTAAATAATTCATACCAGTAAACTATGTCATAATTTCTTAGAGGCAGAAATACCTCATTCTCTTTAGGTATGGTAACAGCAGGTATATAGGGCCTAAGCTCATCTATTTGTTCGGCTAAATCAACGCAGGCTTCGACGAATTTGGCATTATCCTCATCATTACATGGGAGAAAGCCCTCTTTAGTCTGTTTTACCAACGGAATGTGGGCCTGTAGCAGTTTGTTCTCACACTCTCTGAGCTCTGGCCTGACTTTCAGTGCAAAATCTAAAATCTGCTTGTGCTTATTCGTCCATTCTCTGAACATTTCTTCTCTGGTGAAAGGCCTACCACAATATGGGCACCTCAGCTTTTTATATTCTGTTTCTTTCTCAGTGATGCTTACTTTAAATGTTCTGTCAATTTTATTAAAGTGAAATTTTATATAGGGCCCACTCACTCTCAGCTTCGGACCGTGGATTATTGGTATTAACCCTTTGCAATCAGAGTTCGGGCATTTGAAGCCTCTTGCGAAAATATAATTATACGCATCCGGTGCATAATATTTGGAAAGCTCACTTTTGGAGTATTCCAATAGTGCATTAGCTTCTTTCCTGACATCCTCATACAATCCGTTTCCATACCTAGCAGGGTATTCCAAGGTAGCCTTAAGTACTATGTAAGCAACTGGATTATAGTCAATAGCTATTGAATTGAAACCCATTCTCAGCGATTCTAGAGGTATCGCTCCACCACCAGCCATAGGATCTACCACTGTCATATCTTTTGGGTCTTTGCCGAAAATAGGCTTCACAACATTCCTAATATCTTCTCGATTCGGATTGACTAAATATAGCAGTCTATATGGTTGTTTGTTTGTCATATCAAAACCCAGAAGTTCGTTGAATTTTGTCATAGTTGTTTCGATATTAGGTAGTATTGAAGCTAGAGTTGAAGCCCTAGCAATAGAAGTTGGCCTTCGAGCAAGCCATGTGTGTAGGTTAGAAATCTTCGGTACACGTATGAAGCCCATTTCCCTTCGAGCGTTCTCATTCAATTCTCCAAGAGGCAACCACTCTTCGATGACTCTCTTTGCCATGTCGTCACTCCCCCATCGAGGTTGCATCATGTTCATAGAAGAATCCCTACCGCGCTCAGCGTTCCTTCTGCCCTTAGCCGCGTCCAAAACCCCTTTGCCCTTGGAAACTCGGCCAGACTGCACAGTCTTGGGCGGCTCCTCTGGAATTAGCCTGTAACCTTTGCCCTCCTTCTCGCCCACAACGACCACAAGACCATCATCCCCTGCACGGAATTTAATGCTAGTGGTCACACTTCCGCCTGCTTGATATGGATAGAAACAGCCTAGGAGACGTGAAAAACTGTTTGCGTCCTAGGTGTAGAGTAATGAGGGAGGGCTGACAGAGAATGGAGCTCACTGTGTCAATCGCTTCTCCGCCCTTCATCGCGAGATGAAAAAAGTCTCTTAGCTTTCGAATTGTTTATCATAGATTCTGAGCAACGAAACCCCTCGTAGATAAGGCTCAACGATCACGCCTCTTCCATAGTCAAAGGTTCCGAAAACCAGATGAAGGGGAATCGGCTCGCTCATCCCTCTCGCCAATTCCTGAATTGGCTCGATACGTATTCTATAAGGGTATCGACCACCTCCCCAAATGTCTTCATCGCCCTCAAAGGGATCGGAGACCACTCGATAGATAGCAACCACACCATCGACGGGCTTGAATACGTAGAAAGCGAGGAAGTCTCCGCACTTTACTTCACTCAATTTTTGGCGTCCTCTAGATGAGACGCCAAATAGATTTCTCTGCCTTATGATACGCCAGCTTACCGGCTTGACTGGGCAGAGCCAAATATTCATTCCGTGGCAAGTAGTATGAAACCAATAAATTAGGTGTCGATTCCGCGCCCTATCTTCCAGCTGAATCCATAAACTTCTCCACTTCGTCCTCTGCGTTGTCTGCCTTGATGAATATGGGCACGTTCGCCATTCCAGTAGCTAGGTAGCTTGAGACCAGCCACTCCCCGGGGACAAACTCCAGTGTCTTCTCAAGGATCGTCTTATCGATCATGAACGTGTTACTGATCAAGCCCCGGTCGTAGGGCCTCGGCAACGTACTCACGAAATACGTGTGGAGTTGCTGGAGCGCATTCGTGTTGAGGTAGGCTATCCTCTGAGTGGCTATGCACCCACCCAGACCATACTTCCTCCCCTGCCTCAGCAACCTCTCCACCTCCTGACTACACGTCCTATCGATCCCAGAAACGTTCGAAGGATTCGCCACGAACTCCTGGGCCTCGTCCCAGACGAAGAGGACGTAGGGCCTCACCTTGAACTCCCTCTTCCTCTTTAACAACAAGTCAGTGGCCAAGTCAATGACTAGGCGCTTAATGGTTGTTGGCTCACTAATGGAGAGGCAGATCAACCGGTTATCACCTTCAAGGAGTTCCTCAATCCTTTCAACGTCGTAACCTTCCCCCTTTGCTTGAGGTCTCTCCTCGAAGTATCTCCTCATCATCGACCTCGATGTGAACCACCCGTAGAGAGCGCTCATCTGATGCACCTTGTAGGCGTCAGCCGTAGCCTTTGCAGCCTCAATAAGCTTCTCCACAAACTCCTCGGTCAGCTCATCTTCCTCCCGGAGACCCTTCCCCTCCATGTAACCTAAGGTCAAGTCCTCTATAGCAACCAGCGCCTCAACGTAGTTGGGATTTTCCGCATTATCATCCTTCAGCCTCTCGACATCGGATAGGAAGTCCACGAACTGGGGAACCTCCATCCTTGCCCTCCTCAAGTGAGAGACGCGGTTCAGGGAAAATATGTTCCCAAGGCCCTTGACTACCCTGTCGTCAGCCTCGTACTTCTTAGGCTTGACTACCGAATTGTGGAACTCACTGACATCCTTAACCTCGTTCTCCAGGATGACTTTAGACGGCACTGTAGGGTCAGCTAGGACGTCCATGAGGAGGAACGGGTACTCGCATGAGATGTCGAAGATGACGACCTTCACGTCCTTCGTGTGGATTATTAGTCGCCTCAGAACGTTCGAGAGCATGTTGCTCTTTCCCCCGCCCGTGAAGGCGAAGATTCCGAAGTGGAAGCGGACGAGGGCGTCGAAGTCCACGTAGATGGGAATCGTCTCTCCCATAGCCTCAAACATCTTGATCGTGCCAAGCCTTGGATCCTTCCTAGCATCCGCGCAAGTCTCTGCGCCCTCACATCCGAGCTTCTTCGGGATCTCGCGGTTGTACATCTCCCTGATCATTTCCCTGTTCAGGATGTAGACTTGGCTTCCCACTGTGGGGTAGGAGAAGCCTCTCTCAAACCTAGGTTCCTCATCGCCCCCAAGAATGAAGTCGTAGTTGATGGGAATGGTTTCCAGTTGAATCATCATTGTCGTCTTATCGCTTGTTTCCCAGTCCTCGACGCTCTGCTGGATCACCTCGAACTGCATGGGGAAGTACTGATAGTCCCGCACGCCCCTAAGCCCGAAGTGCTCGGGCCAGAACCGGACTACCTCAAGTAGCGTATACCTCTCCCTCAAGTCGTCAGACCTGAAATTCCTAACGGCTAACAGCATCCCATCATCCAACAGCCTAAGCAGGTCCCTACTGTACTGGGCCTTCACCCTACACATGTAGGGTGAGGAAGTACCGAACCGTTCATCCGCTTCGGCCCTGCTCAGAAAGACGTTGCTTAGCTGAGCGTCAAACGTCCCATCGAAATCCGTGAAAAACTTCTTAAGCCTCTCTTCTACCCGACTCAAGCTCACCCCTCCTCTCACGGAAAGTACTCATGTAGAACACGAACCTCCTCAAATCCCGATTATTAGCAACCCAGACCCCCGTAGAGTCTATGATCCTCCTGACCTCACTATTATGCCACTTCGCCACACTATCAGCGATGAACAGCGGCATATTATGGCCGAAGACTTCTGGAATACTGGAGTTTGCCATCGCCTTCAACATCACCATAACCAAGTCCTGAATCCTATTCTCCGTATCGCGATCCTTAAAGACTATAGCCTCAACAGGCTCCACAGCCCCACCGTACTCCTGCTTGAACCTGACCAACGTGTCCTCCCTGAAATCATACCCGGGATAGACCAAGCGGTCGATGAAGAATACGTTGCTCCTCAGCCTAGGATCCGACCTAGCCTCAGAGAGCTGAATATACGTCTTCAAGAACGTCCTCTCGGGCGTGATCCTGTTCCTGATAGCTCCGCTCACGTACCCTGGCCTCCTCTTCTCCAGTTCAGGGATGATCATGCGGAACGCCGAATCATACTCGATGAGACCCCAAGGCGTGGGCAGCTTTTCATAATTATAGATGCTTACATACTGGAGGAGCATTCTATCCGTGTTGGGGGCCCTCTCCAGCTCCTGTTTCGATAAGGAGTAATTCCAAATCTTTTCGTTGAGGCAGACAGGGATCAGATGGGTCTTGAAGTCCCGCGCTGTCGTGTCCTTCGTGATCCCAAGTAGCAGGATATTCCTCCTCCAGCACTCCTCAACCAACATGTAAAGGCAGAACAGAGAGACAAGAGCCATGTCCAGAGTGGTCAACCAGCATTTTTTGCCATCCTTCTCCACCTGCATCGGGTTCCCCGAAGATGAGTCCTCAAAGAGTTGTTGACCGACGGCTTCAACCAGCTCCTTCACCCTAGCCCAGGAATCCCTGTATCTGGGGGCCACCTCGTACACTCCCCGGCTCTCTTGGAGGTAGCCCTCCGTGACCGACCGCGATAGAAACCGCTCAGCCCTTTTGCGCCTATCGTCAGAATCTACCTTCAAGTTGCTGCATATTCCATCAATGCTTAGAGGCCCTTTATCCTCCAAAAGGTAGACTAGGGAATATCGCAGATAGTCGCCCCGAGCAGGAGGCAGGTGAAGAGCAGAATGAACGATCCGATGCCTGTTATAGGCTAAGTCGTTTACATCAATCTTGGTTCCGCCGAGGCCGTAGCCGAGAATGGCGCAGGTGTTCCAAAGCCTCCTCCCCCTCGTGTCGTAGACGAGGCTTCCATGCATGGTGCAGAGGCTCCGGTCCAAGAGAAGGATCTTCGCATCCCCCTGTTTCGCCAGCTTGTAGGCGAGGTAGAACTCGCTGAAGGTCATGATCCAGTTTGCGATGGTGCAGTTGTTCACCACCGCCTCGTCAGTTAGGGGCCTGTCCACAGTCACGTTCCCGTTCTCCCCAAGCTCCATGTAGGCCTGCTCCACATTAACAATCTCGTTCACATACATGGGAACACAGCTGGAAACGCCCACACCCTCCTCCGAGAAACGGGTCAGATACTCAACCCTCAACCCATCATTTTTAAACTCGATAGTTCCCCTCGCTGCATAGGAACCGCCGAAGAAGATCACCAAGTCAAACATCGGACGAGTGTACTCCGTCCCATCAACGGCTGCAAAATCAACCCTCTCAGAGCCAAAGAAATCCCTTGCCATAGCAACGGCTTCCTCAGTGCTAAAACGCGTCCTTACCAGATTCTTGAGAAAGCCATCATAGATGCCCTTGATAGAATCAAACCTTCTCGTGTAGTCCGCGATCTGGTCTGAGGCCCCTCTCCGGAGGATGTCACCAGACCTCTTGAACTGGGAGCTGAGAAAAGAACTCTTCATCTTCAAATCCTCTCAATACTCCTTATCTAATATAGTATTCGACCAAAGCGACAACTGCCCCACATCGACTGGACCCTCAATCTCCAGTTAACCCTCCTCCACGAGAAACCGATACCAATCAACTGATTATCACAGCCACGTATCTACCCCTTAACGTATTCTCCCCCAGTTCTTCCCTCTTCTTGCGAGCTAGCTAGCTGAACCAAGCATGCTCGCAAGTCCCAAGGCTTAAATGCCTAGTATTTCGATGAGGAAATGGTCAAGATGTCATTCTCCGAAGATACCATCCAAAAGGTCTGGGAGAAAGGGACTACCGTTCCTAATAACGACCCAAACGTTTGGCGAAAAGACCATTGTGGAGCTTGGATTGGCAGAAATTTTCATGGGAATAGAAACTCCCAATACGGGTGGGAGATTGACCATATCAAACCAAAAGACAAAGGGGGCAGTGATGACCTTTCCAATCTCCGCCCACTGCAATGGCAAAACAATGCAAGCAAGCAGGCTGGACGCCTTGACTGTGTAGTCACATCATCAGGCAGTGAGAACGTTCCTAAGACATAACTGATAGCTCAGTAGCCCCTCCTCTTCTTTTTCACAAAGGTTAAATTACCTGAAAGACCCTTCTAGGTCGAATCCCTAAGTCGAGAAATGCGGTTCTTCTGGCGAGTTTCATTTAATAGAGTACCTAGTGTTGGAACAAGGCATATTAGAGTGATCATGATTACACTTATTGTATACTGTTAAGCGCGCTAACAGATAAAGCCAATTAACGTAATCGGCGAATTTGAGGCCGAGATCGGGATCAGAGCGTCTTATAGCTGTGAGAGTCTAATGGGCATGGGAAGGCCCTTTATGGTTAAAAATCCACTCCCTAAACGCCAAAGTCTCTTCTCCAGTAGGCCTCCAGTAGGGTGGCAACAGCCGAAGCATATTGGAGCAGTTTTTCCTCGCTGATACCGCCCTTTTTTGCTGTGTACCATTCTTCGATACTTCGCCTCGCAACCGAATCAAATACTTTGCTGCGGGATGGTTTCTTTTTGCTCATGTCATTCATAAGCTCGCTGTCTTCCATAACCTCACCTGCAATCTTACTTATCTTCTGGGAAAACTCAGGAGATAATGCAAAAAGAGGACCTTTCTCATGCATGGCTAACATCAGGACGCCATCGCGAACGCGTTCCAGACATGCAGCAAATATCGTTTCAGACAACTGCCAAATCTCCCCTTAGGAGAGTATATCGTTGAGACTCAAATTCCCTCCTCTTTTGCCGTGAAAAGCGACAACTTCCCACCCGAACTGAGTTCGTGGGACACAAGCCTCTTCCTATGGGTGAACGTCGGCCTCTCGCGCGCGGATAGGCGCATGCCCTTCATTGAGGGGGAAAGAGTAAAATAGGAACTTCACATAGGCGCGCTTCTTATAGAATAATCAACTCTTAAAGTAATAGAAATATAAATACCGTGTAGTATCTGGAAGACAAAAATCACTCTGATATTCTCATGAAGATTTGAGACAGTAATTCTAGTCCCTCGGCAATTTTGCCTAAGAGACTCTCTTGTACTTTGACGTAATCCTCTCTATTTTGAGGCATGGGTTTATTAATTAATCCTCGGTAGATATTGGCTATATCGGTCCAGTCCTTTGCCGCTTTTGAATGGCTTAACTTATTCCTTAAATTGTTTACAATTCGAAGATCTTGTATAGCTTTCTCGAATTCGGTTGATCGTTCAAAAGGCCTTTTTTTACCTTTGCCAATTATTCTCTCTTCAAGCGTTGTTATCTGACCATCCTCGAGGTCTCCTATCTTCAATAACCGACTCTTTGAGCGGTCTATAACATAATTGTAAAGTATCTCAATAAATTCTTTCAACTCTCCATCTGTTGTTGGAATTTTCAACATGCGGGTGATGCATACCTCGATGTCAGGAGTACTATCGAACAAGTCTATTCCCAGAATTGCAGTATTACGTGTTAATGCATGTTTTGCTTCCACTAGCCTGATTACACGTTCTAGTATTTGTATTCGGTCATCTCCCTCTTTTCTAGGCATTATCCCCGGCTTTGCTTCTAGTAAGCTATCGATTATTGGTTTTATCAGAAGATCTTGTAGATAGAATGAGTATCCCACTTTATCTTTGATACTATATGGCTTTCTATTTGGTGTGGCGATACCGAGGTAAGGGTCAGTGATACCTTTTTCGGCCAATATATCGATAACTTCCTTTATATATGCTTCGTCGATGCTCAGACTATGCATGCCATCTAGATATCTTCGCCTTAGTTCGTCTACAATGGGGTGATCGAACCAAATGGCAATTTCCATCAGAAAATGGTAAATTCGGCAATATCTGTTTTCTTCTTCAGTTAAGGCGTGGGGCGGAGATACTTCAAGCAGTAGTTGTCTGATCTCGGGGGCGACAACGTACATCGATTCACGTAGCTCGCCGCCTCTAGTCGAGACATAATAATTTGTTCTTACGCATAGGCCTAATCTCTCAAGTTTTGAAAGAATCTCTGTTCTTTTTGACCAAACTTTAGGATCTTTTAAAATATGAGTTTTCCAAATGTCCATTCCAAGTTCTCCATAATAGTATTCAGGTGGGTATTCGGCGAAATCGAGCTTTTTTGCAAAATAGTCGTTGATGAGGAAGCCAGTTAGTCTTGGTGGAAAACTGGATAGGAAATCCTTTATCTCTTCTCGGCAACTTTTAATCTTTTCCTCAACCAAAGGCCTGACAACGCTAGTCCCATTCGATGTAGTCACATATAGAGTATGGCTGTACCAGTAGTTCTTGCGTATCAGTCCTTTTTCAATCAAGGCTTTTTCTTCATCAATCGAGGCTGCAATACTGGACCGAAGGATACCTTCGTCTCGAATATTCTGTCCAATGTATATTTTTGTTGCGATTTCTAGTAAACGTTCATCCAGAGTTTGAGGCAATTGCCTCCCCATACATGGCTTGCATGGTGATATATTAAGCGCGCGCTCCATGCATGCGGTACCCTTTCCCAGATGTCACATACTGGACGCTCCCTCTTTTCGCGTTCCCAGAATTTGCTTAGAGGCCAAATTAGACAAGTTTTAGACCTATTTTGTCGAAACAGCCTTAAGTCAAGCTTGATTGGCTTTGTTACATGTACGCCTGAAACTCCCTTCGAAGAGGTTCTTTCCAAGGTAATTGGGCTAGCACCCGGTGAGATCTCACGACTCCGTAGTGTGAATGCACTAATCGAATCTCACCACATAGAAACGATGAGACCATCCAGCCAGCTAGCTAGCTGTTAGCGCGCACCGCCTAGAGGTATCTTAACTCATCTCGAACAACCTCTCGGAGGGCAACGCATTTTCTGAGTATTTTCCTCAGAGCTTCTTCTAACCTTTCAACGTTAGCCTCCTCCGCATCATTAAGGGGGCGACCTCTTTTCTGGTCCTCCAGCAACCTCAAAATGTCAGGGTAAATCTGCTGGTATACGCTGAGTTCTTTCCAAAGTTCCGAGAACTCTTGGTCTTTCCCAGAAAGGGTTTCCCTTGCGAAGGAACTGGGATAGACATCGTCTGGAAATGCCACATGGGACGGTGACGCTGGCCTGTTCTTGAGGGACTCTAGGATTCCAGTTCCTTGCTGTATCACATAATCGAGGAAACTCCGGTATAGGGACAAGGGGTAATTGTTATCAAACTTCCATCCAGCCACCTTATCTCTGAGTTGACCTAAAGAATAGTCTCGGTCCAACTCGATCTCAAGACTATCTATGAACTTCTTCTCCTTCCATTTCATACGACCTACTATCGGAAGGGTTTTCTCAGTGACCATGAGGGTCACCTTGATTGCACCGAGCTTTCTAGACTGCTCCAGCTTTGAGATAAGTTCAAGAGTTCTCTTTCTGTTAGCTTCGAAATGTCTGAGACAAACCTCCATAAGATTGCATCCAGCTGTGAAATTCTCCTTTGGAGGAAGTTCTTCCCAAGGCATTAGACGGAGAAAACAGTCGATTAATATGGGCTTAACCGAGTAAGCAGATATTGATGCTGCAAAATCTCTGGCCGATTCGGTCTCTGGTTTGGGTCTAGGTAGTTCGTAGGCAGCATCCATTACTACCTCTACGTCCTTGTCTTCCAACACCTTTTCTGGAACGAACAATACTTTCGGACGCCTGACCGTTCCCGTGCTTCCACTATTGTTTGCCAGAGTGACTACGACATTCAATGGTATACGTGTGAGGTCAAGCCTTGAAGTCACCTCGGGACGCAGCGTTATTTTGCCTGTCTCGGTGTTGCCCACAGGGTCTATCGACGGGCCACGTAATTGGTTGAGCCAGAGAGAGACACTTGAAAGGACTAGACTAATGAATGAAATGCATATTGCAACCAGACTCTCACTCAATGTTCTTCAACCGACCACTACTCGGATTCAACTTGTTAATAACTTGTCAGTGGGCTTTGAGGGAGTCCGCCTCTTAGGAACGGGGCGCCTTCATGAACTGCGACATTCTCTTCCCTTGGGTTTCATTCTCCTCACCGAGCTGATACGCAAGAGGCTGAACTCAGATCAGCCTAAGGAACGGATTGACGTCTTGATTGAGAGGTTGAGAGATCCTGAGGTTCACGGTAAGGGAGATTAGACACTGCTGCTAGAATGGGTACATCCAAGAGGGACCTTGGAGATTCATTTGCAAGAGGGAAGAACACTCGAAAGACAAGGAAGATAGGCGAAAACGCCTAGGACGATTGGATAGAATCAAAAAATGGGGGATGGACGTCTAGGGCTCTTTTCGCAGACGAGAACTAAATCTCGATATTACTCTAAGGACCCGAATACCTAAATCAGTTGTCTGATAATTTCACAATCCGACCCCACGAGATTACATGTTTGTATGTTTAATATGGATATCGTCTTTTCTAAGCTTACAAGCGTTATTGATAGGAGTCTACTGTAGTATGTAGGTTGATGCTAAACTTCTAAACGACGTTATTTCCCATTCTCGGATAAAATTTAGACAACAACCACTAACATTTCTCTTGCTGATATCTAATTCGTATCCAATTATAGAATAGTGCTCTCTTAAACTGTCAGTCTTCACCGAGAATGAAGCGGTCAGAAGAAAAGGGCTACAATACAACGAACCACAGTATCATCGCATATATTCATCCAAATACTTTACATCTTGGACATTTCCACCCGCTGCCAGCCGGTCTAGCAGGGTGAACCTTATTATCCAACTTTCCCTCAGGGCCTCCGTGATCATGATAAAGTTCACATTCTTTTTCAAAAGCATCTTTTGGAGAAGTAGCATAGTCAAATTCGAAGTACCTGTACTCACTTCCAAGATGACTCTTTAGTCTTGCATTCAAGTCATCATCGGCTCTGCCAACATAATCAAAATGGAAACCGGGTGTTGTCGTTTTATCCAACGCGTAGACCCCTGGAGAGGTTCGAGTGACATTTTCATCTATTTTTTCATTTGTAAGAGGGGCCAAGTTACTCAAAGAATATGGCGTAATCCTACCCGAACAAAAATGATAGCAATAACCTGTTTATATACCTTATGATAAACTGAATAGAGCCATTCTTCAAGAAAGAGTTGCGATCTCGGTAGATTGCCCGATTATCGAGCGTTAGTTTGAGGAGAAGCGAGCAACTCGTCTGTGCGTTTAATGGGGTATTACGTGAGAGCGATTGCCAGAATCCCCAAGCCAGCTTTCCTCCACGAAAATCCTGTCAAGAAGAAAGACCCGCTTCAAATTTTGAGCGAGCGCCAACAGATTCGGATGAATTTCTATACAGATACGGCTCTTGGAACCCTGAAGCACGAATTCATTGACTACGCCATCAGCCAATTGACTGAGCCTTACAAGGAAGTGACGAATAAACTAATTTCATTCATCAACGAGGACGCATACAGAAGGAAGGAGAAGGTTGTAGAGGCTCGAACACGACTTATCGGAGACACTCAATAGGTGAGCGTGCCAAGAGGCTAATGTGCCAGTTTTCTATAGCTTCCGCAGGCCGTTCAAGACAGCTTGTCCCTTCTCAGATAGCCTTGCAAAGAGAAGAAGGTAACCTATTATTGATCCTAGCCCCGGACGGAAGCCTAGCCACGATTCGACTCCGTCTACTACACAGAGTTGCAAGTTGCAACACAACCAAGAAGAAGCTGAAGCGGAAGGGTCTTAGTCACCACGACTATATCAAAAATTGCGACATTGACTCCCTCGTATCATCCTAGATAAACTAGCCATTCATCAAACCTTTCATAATGTCTTTTCGCTGGGAGTCACCAAACCATCTTAACATGCTTCCATTTTCAAGCGTTCCACACCAGCGTTTGGTCAAACATACTCCAATTCCTTAAGCGCATCAAGATTTAAATCTCACACAAATTAGTATACTTATGGTGCTCCCCGTGGCAAGCTGGATGGCAAGGTGGAATTTTGATAAGGGATTATACCAACCTAGGGAGAGCGGATTCTGCCATTTTTGGCTAGAGAATACTGGAGCTGATTATCTCTATGCAGAAAAGGTTTGGCTACAGTTTGATTGGCAGAGAGAACAGAGTTACTATAGAGACTGTTGCGTTCAGATTCCTCCCAAGAGAAATTTCTTTCTGACGTCGATAAGTTTTAACGTTCCTCAAGAGAAAGCAGGACAATTAGTCTATGCTATAGGTCTAGAGTTGCAGCATTATGATCAAAGTTTGAACACTTGGTCTAAATTAGAAACTTGGTGGACAAAGAAGGAGTTCTTCATAAACTCCATCCCCCTACCGTATTTCAAGGCGTTCATTAGTAGAGGAGTTCGGCCTGAGGACAGGGTGACCACCGACCCAATAGCTGAAATGATAAAAGACTGGGGATTTCAAACAACTACAATTGGCATTGAAAGAATGGTGGATACTGAATCTATTGATGAAGAGATAAAGAATGAAATAAGAAAATCGGATTGTTTCATAGCCATTGCAACCGGGAGATATATAGATGCTTTCAGAGGTATGTGGAGAACGCTCGAATATCTCCATGGTGAAACAGGTATAGCATTCGGTCTCGACAAACCATTGTTGTTTATAACAGAACAAGGAATAATTATAGAAGGCTTGCCAGGCTATCTAATAGACAAGAAAAAAAGGCCAAGTCTAGTGTTTGACCCTTTGAACATACAAGATTTGAGGCAGAGAATAGATTACATAATGCCATCAATAAGGGAATGGATAAGCAATAGAAATGCCCAGGAATTTTGGAATAACGTTGGCAGGCTTGTAGGCCCATTCATTATAGGTTTACTTATAGGAGGCATCTTTCTCTCATCTACGGGTTCTTCAGAGAATTGAGATCTTAATCCTCCGACAGGGGACAATTATTAGTCATGAAGTACACGCGTGACGGTCGTTGCTCTGCTGAATAGGCTCTATTTGAATGACCAGATAGAGAACGTGAGGAAGACTCTTGATGACGCCCTAGGCTGAGAAATCGTCCTAAGCTATTGGTAGCCGTTACCCCGTCCTAAAGAAGCATTTGCGGAATCCTCTCTGTATGAAGCTTCTGTAGGCCGATTTGATTAACTGGTCTTCACTAGAGTTAGGATACCTAGAGGCAATATCGTCAAGAACCAGATGGCCTAAAGCAACCCTGAGGTAGTCTGTTAGTGTATCCTGATAGGCTAGATGAGCCCATTTCCTTAACCATTCTCTTACTCCTTCCTCACGGTGATAGAGGCTGAACCACCTGTGGTCTGAACCAAACTTCTTGACATCTCTATCCATCCTATCGTGAACGACAGCGGTCTCGACATCCTTGTGAATGACACCGTGTTCCTTCAGATATAAGTCAAACTTTAGATGTACCCTTCTATTAGGCAATTCCCTATCGCCACTTCTAAATTGATAGGATAGACCAACCCAGTCTATAGGATACCGAGTTATAAGAATGATGAGTCTCAGCCTTCTACACTTGACGTGTGCTAAGCGCGCCCTAAAGTCTGAGCCAAAATGATAGGCTTAGAACCCATGCAGAGGAAAAATCGGGATTGCTTGGGTGCAAGGCTCTTACAGTGCGACAATATCTCGGAAATCCTTATTATCGACGATTTCCTCCTTTTTCAAAAGACCATGGAGCGAAAGGCGAAGATTCTTCTGACCATCTTAGGGTTAGGGGCGATTGTTGCCTTTATTGAGACGTTGGAATTGGCCGATAGAGTATTCCAAGTAGCGAGTTGGTTTCCGACTGGCCCCATCAAAGATGTCTTTCTTCTGCTGACATTGTTCATAATTCTGTACGCAGTAACAACGCTGGAGAAACGGAGCAAGTCTCGAAGGGCTTAGCTTTTGCCCTCAGTTCCCCGACATATCAATGAGCTTTCCGTGCCTGTTGCAACTACTTGAAATTTCATTAACCGAAATCCATTTATTGAACGTAGACCTTAGAACCGAATGCACAAAAAGAAGGGTGCAAGTTTCACTTGAATAGCGTTCCAGAATATGTCAAGAAATTTGTAGAGTTTCTACAAACCGCTACTTGGCATCAGGATCTTTCGTTGATTATTACCGACTTCTTAGAAGGAAAACGTTACTCAGAGAACGAAATTGATGCTCTTATGATGTCTGTCACGAAAAGAGTAGAAACAACATTGAAGGATTCAATAGAACGATATCAGGGTAAATCTTTACCATCTAAGATATCCGGTGATAAATTGCTTGATCATGCTTTGGGTTGTCACTTTATAAAGAACAAAGAAGAGCCAATATACTCGCTTCTCTATTGGACACTTAAAGAACCTAGGAATACTTCTCATCATGAATTTACAACTTATCCATACAACACACTAGTCCAGTTTATGCTGGAGGCTAACATGGTGATACAGCGGATTAGGACGTTAGCCGAGCCCGGTTATTCGGGCCGTTTTGACCTATCTTTCGATCCAAATAAGAAGACACTCGGTATAGAATACGCGAAAGTTTGGAGACCAGATGACACAGACTTACCGCTTAATCAAAAAGTTGAAATCACTTTTAAATTCCCAGATGAGGCGATTAAAACGTTGCCGCTGAGTCCCAGTAATAATGGTTATTGGAAAGGAGGCTATGATGCCAGAGGAGAATCCGCTGGAACAGTTTGGGCAAACCTTAGAGGAGTAAATCATGGAAGACCATTCAATATCGCAACTGGCTCAACTGTCGCTTTGTTCCCCGTAGTCGGAGAGAATTGTCCTAACTGTGGAAAAACAATAGATTATCAAACCTCAATCTGCCCGAAATGTGGCTCCAGACTACGTATTTGATTTAGCTCATAGTCTATTTCAGGAAGCGTTCGCTTATTGCCTATTGACTTCCATCATCGTCGTCACTTGTCATCAATGACAAGAAGACCTTGCTCCCGCTCGTAGCTCCTCGACGTATCTGCCGTATCGCCTGTAGAAGTTGTCTGCCTGTCTCATCAGGGCCATGTAGTGTTTCGCCCCTATCCGCTTCAGCGGCGCGCCGACCGTTGCGGTGAAGGGCGTGCACGCCCGGGAACCGTGGGGCGAAGAAGTCCGGAATTACGCCCTCTCCTCCGGCCAGCTGGACACAGCTTTCGACGAAGCCCAGATGCGACGAGTTGTCGCCGATGTCGACAGCTTGGACGCCGTGAAGTTGCCTCCACTAGGCATATAACTGTATCCGACGATCCTCTAGCAGATGTGTCCTGAGGCTTTTCCACCCGAAATTGTCGAATCTTTGCTGGTAAAATGTCACAGATATTGTTGTCTGTGCCACAAGTTCTGCGGTTCGAAGATGGAGATACATCATATAGATCCTAGTGCAGGAAATTCAGAGGATAACGGCATTCCTCTTTGCTTTGATTGCCATGCGGAGGTTAGAGCTTACG
>Ga0315312_1000396_pt1 | contig 55936 bp, 62 predicted proteins | sample TDP7_MG_FD_203629 | JGI IMG/M metagenome (GOLD analysis project Ga0315312, IMG submission 203629) | Freshwater sediment microbial communities from Lake Towuti, South Sulawesi, Indonesia - TDP7 | ecosystem: Environmental > Aquatic > Freshwater > Lake > Sediment | place: Indonesia: South Sulawesi... | reverse complement strand
CAGCAACTTATCAAGGTTTTCCTTAGTTACGGCCGTGGTGGTTCCAACCATAGTTACACAAGCCGCTCCAGCAGCCTCTCCCTCCAGCAAAACGTGGACCAACTCATCCACAGATAGTTCAGAGATCTCAAGGCGTTCTTGACCCGCCACGCGGACAAGGCTACGTATAACACCGGCGCAAAATGCGTCACCAGCACCTGTAGGGTCTATAACTGGAACTCTAAACGCCGGCATTCTGATCACCGCCTTCTCCGTAGTTGCTATCAGTCCTTCACCTCCGAGACTGATGATAACGAATTTTGCACCCTTGTCCAGCAGACTTATGGCTGCTTTTCTCGGATCCCGTTCGCCAGTTATCTCTGTTGCTTCGAGGTTGTTGCAGTGGAATATATCAGCCGAGCCAAGGGCTGGAAGAACTATGTCCCAGCCGTGTCTGTATGGTGCCACTGGGTCGATAAAAGTCAAACACTGTTGTTCCTTCGCTTCTTCCAGGAGTCTTGGAAGTTTCTCGTCAAATTCCCCCATAAATCCAACTCCGCCCACATAGAAGATTAGGGGCTTCTCCTCATCTAGAACGGAGAGGGCATGGTCAAGGCTGAGATGCCAGTTCGCTCCGACATCTACATGGTATCTCCGGTCCTGCCCCTTCACCACTAAGATGAGATCTTTTGAGGTACTGATACCCTTTACTCTTTGTAGATGGGTGACAATGCCGTGTTCCGCCAAGGTTTTCTCGATATAGTCTCCAAAGACATCTTCACCGATTGCGCCGACAGAACTAACCTCGCCCCGTTCGAGGTTGAGTTTTCCTAGATCGATTGAGACGTTTGCGGCGTGTCCGCCGATATGAGTCTCTATGTTTCTGCCTGTAAATAGTAGTTCGCCCGGATCCGAAACTTTCGGAAGGTCTGCAGCTATGATGTCCGCCACCAAGATGCCAACACAAGTTACGAACATCATCTACTCCTCTTCATGAGCCTCCTTAAGGAGGAAGGTAATGCCTGCCTCTAAGGATATCTTGGCCTCAAAACCTAAGATTGATTCAGCTTTGGATGTGTCAGCTAGTGTATGTGCAACGTAATTCTTGATTGGATTCGGTTTATAGATGGGCTCAATATTCTTGCTCAAAGCTTCGTTCAGCATCTCTATAGTATCGTTGAAACTCTTGGCTACTCCGGTTCCTACATTGAAGATTTCGCAGTCGAAGTCCTTTTTCATCGCCAAGATCAAGGCCTCTGCGACGTCGCTGACATAGATGAAATCTCTTGTTTGGGTTCCATCTCCGTAAACTATAGGCCTCTCGTCTTTCATCATAGCCCAGAGGAATTGCGAGAGTGTGTTTGCATACCTGCCCTTATACCGTTCTCTCGGTCCATAGACGCTGAAAAACCTCAAGCCGACGGATCTAACGCCATATAACGTCTGATACAGTTTTGCTAGACGTTCAATAGCGTATCTACACTCAGTGTAGTAGTCAGTCACATACGTCGGCATGTCCTCACGGTACGGAGGCGTATTCCCATTATAGATACTGCTGCTGCTCGCATATACGACTTTGCTTCCTTTGTCTTTCGCGTACTCGAAGATCTCAATCGCGTCGTTGATGGCTTCACCGACCAGCCTCGGATTCTGCTTGTACATCGGGGATGAAGACGGTATGCCTAAATGAAAGACGACGTCAAATCTAGAATCTAATGAACGAAGAAAGCTGTACGGCTTGTCAAGGAAACGGACATCTAAGCCTTCCAGGTTGTTCAGGTTTCCTGTGGTGAGATTGTCGATAACGGTTATGGAATGTCCGTCTTTCATGAGCCTCTGTACAAGGTTGCTGCCGATGAAACCACATCCGCCTGTCACAACTGTCTCCAACCGATCACCCGCCATCCGGTCATAGAATGGTTACAGTTTCTTTACTATTAAAATTTAGCTCCTTCCTTCCTTCCTTGTCTCTACCTCTCTCTAACTAACTCTCTCTCAACACAAAAACAAAAATAAAAAACACACACAACTATAACTATTACTAGTAGTTCTAGTAGTAATCCTTAAATATTGGAACCGCCAATCATTCCCTGATGAATATGCCGAAGGGGATCGTAACATACGTATCTGAAGACCTATACGAGAAATTCAAACGCCTATGCGCACTAGAAGGCTCCACAATCAAAGACAAGGTAAACGAGCTCATAGAGGCATGGGTGGAAAGCAACGAAACCCCAAAACAACCTGAAAAAGTGGCCGACCAAGAATCTTCAAAAGAGGATATTTCCAAGAAAGATAAGGAGAAGGTGGCAGAAAAATCAAACATCTTAGCTACGCTATTCGGAGTGCAATAGTCCATGAAGTGAAGACAAGGAGAAGGTGCAGAAGGATGATAAGCAAGTTCTTACAATGTAGGCTAACAGATTAGCCTCTAGATCACATAACTGAAATCTTTCTCAGACCGCTTAAGACAAGCCTTCCACATCTCAAACTCTAAGCTGTCAAGGCTGTCACTAGTTCTTCTCTTCCTTCTCTTCTTAACCATTCATCTAAACCTTCCTATCGCTCTAGTTTCCGCATTACCATTACATTTATTGACGTGGGTCGCCAGTCCTCTTCCTTCTCTGGTGGATCATATTTCCTCATTAGCCATTCCGCATCATCTAATCTTTGACCAGACATTTCCTTCTCGTGTTCTCCAGCGATTCTGTACGCCTCTAGGTATTCGCTAATCAGCTTATCGGTCTTCCCAACCGTCAACAAAATCTGAGGTCGATCTTTCCCATTCTTACTACTGACTCTCAAGGTTAACATGCCTTCCTTCATCTGAAAAACAGCATACCTTATACACTCATACTGACTGAAAAGAATCTTAGTTACTGTTCGCCATCTAAGGTAACGGTTGAAAACAACATGATAGTTTTTATGGCTTGACCTAATGAGTAGGTACCCCTCAAGTCTATGGCGTCTTAACAATATATCGGCGATCCATTTCGCTTTTCTATACTTCATGTTATCCAAATCCATAATCAAACCTCGGTCTGTGGTAAAACCAATGCAGTAACCTTGAGTTACCCACTCATGCACCATCAAGACTCAGCCTCAAAATCAATCCATTCCCATTCCCTAACAGCTTCCCTCACTTTGGTTAGAGCTTCTTTCCCTGTTTCATACTCAACGGTTAAGGGTTCTGTTTCTGTAAAAATCTCCTTTCCAATAGGCTTCTTAGGAGACCACTTTCTAACTGAAATAAGCCTGCCGTACTTGTCCCTTCTAACTTCACGATAGACACCTTTGCCTTTAACAGTCCAATGTTCCCTATGGCCTCTCCGTCTTGTCCCGTAGATTTTCAATTGTTTCTTTCTAAGCATGATTCAACACCTTTCAGAAAATTCCGTTTCAGTTTCTCCCATAGTTAGGATGTTTTCGTTTCTTTTTAGAAGCCCGATCTCTAAGAGAACCTCTAGATAGTCGTCCGTTATCTTTCTGTAGGAAAGCCCTGTTCGGTATGATACTAAGCATGCGAACCGTTTGTAAGGTATGGGACAAAGCTCTTTAGCAAGCTTCAGGATCGTTTCCTGAGCTCGTTTTCGGCGTGCTTGCCCAAGCCAGAGGTCTTCTTCGCTTGTTAGCTTTTCTCCGCTCTTAGTCTGTTGTTGTTTCGACTTTTTCAATTCGATGTGTCTCCTCAAGCACTCCTCACCACAGTAATTGGAGCCTTCTGGAGCTTGTTTTCCACATTCTGGGTTTCTACAAGTAGGCATCTGGGTTTCACTTCTCCTCTTTCTCTGAAATGTAAGGAACAATTTTCAGTTCTCTGTCAACTTCGATGGCGACAGATTTGATGGGTTTACCGAATTCTTTCTCGAAGTATTCTAGCCAAGTTTTTGGGAGCGTTATAGCTTTAGACGCTCCTATCGGGATCAGCTTTCTTATGATGGGCATATTTGTTCACACTCAGTCGAGTATCAATTGAATACTAGAAAAGTATATATCGAAGTATCCTACATTAAGTTATTGGGATGACAGAAATGAAAAATCAGCATAAAAAGGAGCGCCTAACTTCTATCAAAATCACTGAAGACGTGCGAGTTTGGATAAATGAAGTACGTCGAATTTTGAGGGAGAATCTTGATAAACCGTCTCTAAGCCAGAATGAGACTTTAAGATGGATGTGCGTCCAGACTATCTCGGCGGCAAATGAGATTTACAAAACAAACTATCAGAGAAAACATAGTACCCTTCGCCAGACTACTGAACCGCTCGACACAAAACGGCTTTACGAATCGGTTGCTGCTATGAGGGAGGAAGAATTGAAGGAAAAATCCTCAGAATCAACCGAACCAGAGAACGAAGATGGTAGTTGGTAGGATAGGCTGAGGTGAAAACATGGTTAAAGCAAAAGTTGAAAAGATAATTCTGGATGATCATGGCGGATACTTAGGCATGGAAAAAGGCTGTTTCATCGTTAAAGACAAACATGGAAAGGTTGAACGTTATCCACTGTTTGAGCAAGAGATAGGCGAGGTCATTCTGAAAAGCGGTAACTTGGTTTCGACTGGAGCTTTAGCATCTCTCGGCTTTTGGGATATTGATGTCTTAGTTGTTACTCAGAAAGGAAGACCTGTCGCAATGCTGAAGAGCCTAGATGACGATTCTCACGTCAAGACTAGGCTCTGTCAGTATGAAGCTGTCAATAACGGTAAAGGCGTCTGTGTGGCTAAACAGCTCGTTCTCTCCAAGTTTGAAAGTCAGAACATTATCCTAGAAAAATATGATCTGAGACCGCATGATGATAAAGCTAAGTGTATGGTTGAAAGCGTAGGTTCAGAGCATTTGGAGACAGCTAGAGGAAGGCTAACTTCGATCGAGGGAAAATTCTCAGAGCTTTACTTCAAACAGATTTTCAACCTCTTTCCTGAGAAACTGAGACCTGAATCCCGAAAGAAGTTCAAGGCTTACGATGGAATAAACAACACCTTTAACCTAGCCTATGAGTTTTTGAAGTGGAAGGTTTACAGAGCAATAATAAGGGCGAAGCTTGAACCATACTTAGGCTTTCTGCATTCGGTTCAGTTCGGTAAGCCTAGTCTAGTATGCGATTTTCAAGAGTTATACCGCTACCTCATAGATGATTTTCTGATCCAATACTGTCAGAACCTCAAGGTCAAGGACTTCACGGTTAAGACTGAGAGGCTCTCCAGAAACAAGAAGGCTAAAAGGGAATATTTGAATGATCTTAAGACTTCGGACTTGATGAAGAGACTGAACGCCTATTTTGAGGGTGAGGTTGAGATTCCAAGAATCAAACACGGCAACAGACAGACCCTTGACACTTTGATCAATGAAGAGGCTCTGTTATTTGCGAAGTTTCTAAGAGATGAACAAAAAACGTGGGCTCCTAGAATTGCAGTTCTCTAGGCCCCAACTTCAGCGTTTTTCGTAAACCAATTTTGTGACTCAAGATTAGTTTACTTTCGTAATCTTTTTATGAAGAAAGCATGGATACAACATAGAGAGGGTGAGGGAGAAATGAGTGCGCGTTCAACTGCAGTAATAGGAATTGCGTTAGTCTTGGGGATTTTAGGATTTCTAATCTTTATGGGCGGTTATGACATATACAGTCATCCATTGAGGGGAATATCATTTTGGGAATATTTCTTTGGCTGGCAATATCTATCTAGTAAAGTGGGAAGAGCTTATGGGCTAGGAATAACAATGATGGGATTGGGGATACTTCTTATGGGAGCGTCTGGTCTTATCCTAATTTCAGAGCATCAAAAAGCTCAAAAGGGGGAAAGAGGTCTTACAAATTATTGTCCTGCGTGTGGAACTAGGGTTCAATATCAGATGAGGTTTTGCCCTAACTGTGGTAAAAGGTTGGCTTAATGGTGTAAGAATGCCCTACTGCCCTAAGTGCGGGAAAGAGGTAACTCCCGAAGCAGTTTTTTGTCCTTCATGTCGGACTACCTTAAGGCCTACAGAAAGAGGTCGCGAGCGTTACATAAAAAGAAGAAACCTAATAGGCTTCATCATGATAGCTCTCATAGCCCTAGCTCCTGTATTTCTCTATATGACTCGACCTATCTTAAGAGTTGAGAACACAACCTCTACAGGCGGGTGGAATTTGACATGGGGATTCTATGTTACCGTCCGAGGGGAAATATTCAATGACGGTTTTAGACCCGCACATAATGTTCGTGTGAATATTATAGGCTATGACTCCTCCGGTAAGGTGGTCGAATCGGATTATGATGTGATTGGAGAAATCCCCGCGAAAGGTTCGAGAGCCTTCAGTGTTCTCTTGGATATAGAGATGGGGGAAAGTATTTTTTCCTACAAGGTGAATCTGGAATATGATATTTGGTCTATAGCCTAATTGTCACCATAGATTAAGCTATTTGATTTGAAATGTAGCTTGGAGGCTTTTTGAATGGAAAGAGAAGGGATTTTGGAATGGGTTGAAAAGCATGATAAGAAGAATTCTTGGTGGATTCAGCAAGAAAAGGAAATAGGCGATAGACTGAGAGAAACAAAGAAGCTGTCAAAAGAGGACCTTGTTAAAATAATGGAATGGAAATTTGAAAGCAATGCCTTAGTTAAAACGGTTCAAGTGAACCATGCGAAAAGGGTTAATTCGCAAAATCTGGAAAAGGTTTCAAATGAAGTTTTCAATCTTGACCTAAATCAAGACATGAAGAAAATAATGCTTCTCTGCGGATTCAAAGGGATAAAGACAGCAGTTGCAAGCGTAATTCTAACCTTCTATGACCCAGAAAACTATTGCGTTGTTGACTTTCATCTCTATCAAGAATTATTTGGAATTAGACCCCACCCACTAACTCCTGAAAAATATGTTAGAGTGCTTAGAAGACTAAGAGAAGAAGCACGAAAGTATAACCTTAGAACCAGGGACGTAGAGAAGGCTTACTTCATGAAGAATTGCGAGACAACATCATGCAGGTAGATTTTTACGCCTAAACGGGTTTCTGTTTGTCAAGTAGCGCGCGCTCTACGCCGTCATATCTTGTTCGTGTTGTGTGTGTTTTTTTTATTTTTGTTTTTGTTGAGAGAGAGTTAGTTAGAGAGAGGTAGAGACAAGGAAGGAAGGAAGGAAGGAATTAAAATTTAGCCCCAAACCCAAACTAACTCTTTCCCATCCCTCCTCCTTCCCGCTAACTCACTCTCTCTTATACTCTCTCTCAACACAAAAAAATAAAAAAAACACACACAAATATCTTATATACTGAAGAAGAGATAGCTGAATAGAAAAATAGGGGAGACGTCATTTTGGTTAGGAGAGAAAAGTCAGTTGAAATAAAGGCTCCTCCCGAAAAAGTCTGGGAAATGCTTGCTTTTGACAGGATGCCAGAATGGATGGGTGGGTGGAAGAGTGTCGCGTTCACTTCCGAGGTTCGTACTCCAGAGGACAAGTATAGAGTGGGTGCTTCTGCTCACGTGACAGAGGAGCACGCGAAATACGATTTGGAGATCACTGAGAGTCTCGAAAACGAGAAGATTGTTGCTCATTCCAAAGGTATAGGAGGAGGAAGAGTGACCATGATTCTTACATATATCTTGAAACCAGTTGAAGGGGGAACTGAAGTGACATATTCGGCATCTTGTGGGGGTTGGTGGATTCTTTGCGATATCATTGAAGGATTGCTCGGGGAAAGGCACCTCGGGGTCGAGACATCTTTAAACAGCCTGAAGAGCATTCTGGAGAAATAGATGCTCACTAGAGTAGCAAAGAGTTGATTTTTGGTGGAGGTGATTGAATCATGGAAGATGTGATGATAAGGATTTCAGTGTTGTGGATATTCTTCGCAGTGGCAAATACAGTTCATTACGTTATGTTATTCTTTGAACCTAGTGTTTTACAGAAAATACTATCGGAGGAAACGACCTCAGCAACTAAGCGCTTAGCGATTGCGGAAGCGTTCGGTAGCTGGCTGATTCCTCTAACCATGGCTTTTCTATCGGTGACCTTACGGGATTTGGCAAATCGTAATCTAAATATGGTTTTAGGCGGATTGTATATTCTCATAACCATAATGCACATAGCAGTTTGCCCCATGGTACACATATCCAATAAACCCTCAGTTCACCAATTGCTGATCTGCATTTCAACAACCGTGGTAACTGCACTAATCTTCTGGCATGCATGGAATTGGCAGTTTTCTTGAAGGAAAGAATCAAAATTAATCCCCAAACCCACAAAAAGTTGGTTGATAGGCTGGAAATTCCGCCTAATCAGTCTGCCTTTATTTTAGAGACAAAGTCTTCAGTCTTCTCAACATAGCTATCGCTTTTCACTTCTTGTTCTCCGCGCAGCCTAAGTGTGGCCACTGGCTTCTTTCCACAAAGCGACTCCATTTCATCGAATGCGCTATCCTTGGTGCTGCCAACGGTGCAGAAGAAAGCCACTTTCTTAAAGCTTCCTTTATACTGTGAGATGCAGGTTCTGACTGGCGTTGACAAGGTGTGATTCCATATCGGCGTTCCTATCACGACGATATCATAAATAGCTGGGTCGTTCTTCACCGTTTCTCTCAGCAACTTTCCTTGTGGTTCCTGTTCTGGAGTAGTAAGCAACAAGTGCTTTCATTGATCTCTATCTACTCTAACTTTCATTAGGTTGTATTGATTGGATAAGAATTTCCGTTTGGGTTTGGGATTGGGATTAAAGTGTAAGAAGAAGGAAAAACAGAGAAAGGATAGAATTTGAATCCAGATTCAAAAAGGGGGAAATGAAGAATCTGGCGGCGGATGACCCAAATTCCTATATATTGGATGAATCAATAAGAGATGCGAGTGAAAGACGATGTTTGTTCATACTAGTATTCGAACGAGCAATATGGATAGGTCGATTGACTTCTACACGAGACTGTTAGGGTTAAGGCTTTTGAACCGCCATGAGATACCTCAGAGCAACGCTGAGATCGCGTTTCTTCAAGATCCAGAAGGCAAAGGGGCTAGATTGGAGTTAACCCTGTACCGTGATCAAAAGAAGTTTATCCAGGCGGATTATGAGGATCGGGTGTTCGATCATCTCGCATTCACAGTTGAGGACATGAAGAAGGCTATTTCCTTGATGCGGAAAGAGGAAGTCTCGGTCACAGACGAGCCTTTCAGACTCAGCCCAACCGGTGGATTGATTGCCTTCATTGAAGACCCAGATGGGACGCTCATCGAGTTGATTGAGAGAAAATAGAAAACGGAAAAGGAATATCGACCTAACCTGCTCTTGCTAGCATGGACACAACCGACCATATGGAAGGGTTTCTCTCAATAAGTATTGAAGCCTTCTTTTTAGTGTGACTGTTTCCCTCTTACCATTTTTATCTACTAAATTCTAATCCCAAACGCAAACTTATTCCTATTTTCTCTTTCTTTTTCTTTCTACCTTACTCCGTATCACATATCACGTATATCGTGTATATCACACACAAAAAACACAAAACTATTGTTAATCTTGATGTTATCTAATAGGTCTTGATGTTATTGTCTGATAGAACATAAGCAACATTCAAGAATTGGGGTATCATTAGCGCAGAGAGATATGAGTAAAAAAGAGGGGGGGCTCAAAGTCTTGAGCCTGAAGACTACTTCGAGGCTGCCTTGATCCACTCCTGCCAGCCAGCGATGATGTACTCCATGGTTGGCGGATACATCTGTATCACAGGCACAAACTCGGTGTGCTTCTTCAAGGTAGGGCAATACTGATCGAATGCCTTCTCAAGGGCTTCTTTGTTAACGGCTTCCCAGACACAGTAGGCTCCTTGGGCGAGACTATAGGTGAAGCAGAGTTTGACGTCTTTAAGTTTCCCCGCCTGTATGGCAGTGAATCCTGCTGAAAGCTCCTTCAGTATAGCGATCTCGTCTTGAGGCTTCCACTTGTGCACGGCTATAAACATTGGCATAATCCTTCCTCCTGCAGACTCATACGATGCAACACCTTAAAAGGCTTTAGGTAGACAGAACAGACCTCTTTCAAAGGCAGGTTAACTACAGAACTGCAATTCTCGGCATGCATGTTTCTCGTTCATACCCTAAGTATTTTGCGAATAAGAGAGCCTCTTCGTTGATTAGGGTTTTGATGGTTTGTCTGTTGCCATGTTTGATTCTTGGAATCTTAACCTTAGACTCAAAATATCCATTTAGTCCCAAACCCAGACTTTCTCTTTCTGCGTATCGCGCATATCATAGAAGAATCGATATACACAAAGACAAGTATTGAAAAAAGAGAAATATACCATTGACGATAGTCATAATTGACAAAGCAAGAGGAAGTGGCAATTTCAACCGAATAGTCAGACACGGCTTCCTTTGTCACCATGTCAAGTCCGAGTCCGTCGTGCCACAAGTCTTAGATAACAGTTTTCATCGGATGATCAGATGAAAGAGAGGTGCGGAACATGCTGTACGTTATGAACTTCAACTTGAAAGAGTACAAGCAAAAGGAATTTCAAAAGTTCATCAAAGAAAACGAGAAAACTTTGGCCAAACACGCTCCGAAAGGATGGAAATACATGGGAACATACTTCTATGTTCTAGGGTTCGGCCCACACCATGGCGCATGCTTCTGGGAATGTTCTGATTATGCCGACTTTGATACCTCGCGCAAGCATCAGGACGAGGATCCGACTTGGTCAGGATTGTGGAAACAGATTTTAGATTTCTGGACCCCTGAACCTACGCCTGCTTGGTTGTTACGAGAGGCCGGAGACACGAAAATAACTGAACCGGAAAAGAAAACAGAGAAACCATAGACAGAAGAAGTGAAGCTGGCGACACCCCCAGAATCCCTTTTTTCTCCTTTGACACCTTATGACTTTCTTCATATGACGACATGTATGTAACTTTGCATACAATGGGTTCTAGCAATCACTGTTATCAGAAATGTTCCAGAAACTCAGATCAGAAGGGCGTATTTTTCGCCAGACATTTCAGCTAACATTGTCTGGCGGGCCCGGAGGGAATTGAACCCTCGACCTTCCCGAAACAATAGAGAATCTGTTGTTCTTACGGGTATCTACGCCTCATTGTGCCTAAGAGCCTCGACTTAGTCCTACGCGGTTAATCCGCCGCTCTACCTTGCTAAGCTACGGGCCCGCTTTAAGTTTCATACCAAAATGGCTAATAACCTTTTCTTTTGAGCCCCTAACATTATATAAGAGTCTACTTGCGGACTCTTTCCGCAAAGATGGCTCTTCCTCGATATAAGGGCTATGGTGACTGGTATGGGCGAATTGACCTTCATAGGTCTAGGCCTTTATGACGATATGGATATCTCGCTTCGCGGACTTGAAGTGATCAAGGCCTCTGACTTCGTCTTTGCCGAGTTCTACACAGGTCTGATGTCCGGATTCTCCATGGAAAGATTCATGGGAACGACAGGCAAGCAAATCTCACTGGTTTCAAGAAAGGATTTGGAGGATGACAGAGGAGAAGTGATATTGCAGAAGGCAGCCAAGGCCAAGGTTGCATTCCTAGTTCCTGGCGATCCCCTGATTGCAACTACACATGTTGACTTGCGGATCCGAGCTAGAAAGAGGGGAATAAGGACCAAGATCATTCACGGAGCTTCAATCATATCCGCCATAACAGGGCTTTCTGGTCTGCAGAACTATAGATTCGGCAGAAGTGTGACCATCCCTTTCTCAGACGGTGAGCATATCTCTGAAACACCATACGACGTTATTGCAAAGAACAGATCGATGGACTTTCATACTCTCTGCTTCCTCGATGTCAAGGCTGAAGAGAGGAGGTTCATGACCGTCAATGAAGCACTAAACGTTCTTTTACTATTAGAGAAGAAAAGACGGGAAGGCGTCATAACCCCGAATACTCTAGCCATCGGTGTGGCAAGAGCGGGATGCGAAGACGTGATTGTTAAAGCCGGTTATCTGGAAGACTTACTAGATTATGATTTCGGCGGGCCTCCGCATTCACTCGTCATTCCGGCTGATAGGCTTCACTTCATGGAGGCCGAAGCCTTGATCAACCTTGCAGATGCGGCTGAGAAAGTCAGAGGGATGGTGGGATGACGGTGAACAGTTTGGCATCTAAATATATTCAGAAGACTGAGCGAGTCCTAAATGATATAGAGATCTTGCAGACCTCCAAGTTGATCGATTCTGAAAGCGTTAAAGAAGTGATCCAAGAGGCTAGGCGGTACTTCGAGGATGCGAAGTACTATCTCGACAGAAAAAGATTTAAGACCAGTCTGGCTTCCGTCGCATATTGTGAAGGGCTGTTGGACGCCTTAAGGCTACTCGGCCTCGTCGAATTCACATGGTAGAAGGAGTCCGAAATGACTGTTAAAAGAAAAGTTGTGTTGGCGACAGGAACATTCGACCTCCTCACCCCCGGACACGTCCATTACCTCTCTGAAGCCAAAAAAGCCGGAGGCGAGAACGCCATGCTTGTAGTTGTTGTGGCAAGAGACAGCACAGTTGAGAAACTTAAAGGAAGTGCGCCCATCGTTCCCGAGGATCAGCGCAGGGCGGTTATCGAGGCTCTGAAGGTTGTTGACGAGGCGATTCTTGGACGTGAAGAGATTGATATGGCAGCCATCATCGAAGATGTGAAGCCAGACATAATTGCGATCGGTCACGATCAGAAAGATATCGAGAAGATGCTGCGCAAAAGCCTGGCCGAAAAGGGACTTGCAGTTCATATCGTGAGGATAGGAAGGTTTGGCGGGGAGGAGATCGACAGCTCATCAAAGATAAAACGCAAAATAGTTGAAAGATACAGAAGATGATCTAGGTCCATCTGCAGCGCAATCCAGAAGGAGAATGGTATACTTATTATTTCTAAGTGAGTAAGGTAGTCACATGCAAAATCTCGAATTCACGGAAGAAGAACAGAATATCGTCAAGAACTGCAATACACCTGAAAGGGTGCAAGAATTCCTAAACAGCCTTGACTATAATTTTGAGAAAAGTGGCATTCAGACTTGGCGATCTTTCCGAGGCGTCGTAAAGCACCGGGAAGCTCACTGCTTCGAGGCAGCCATAACAGCAGCCGCGATTCTGTCACAACATGGTTTTCCTCCTCTGATTGTCTGCCTGGAGGCAAGCGACATAGACCACAATATATTTGTTTTTTGGCAGAATGGAAAGGCTGGCTCCGTTGCGAAGTCTAGGCAGGTTGAGTTACATGGGAGGCCCCCGATATTTCGGACGTATAGAGATTTGGTTATGTCTTACTACCCAGACTATTACAACTGGTTTACGCAAGATAGAAGTGACATAACACTTAGGGGTTGGGCGCTTGTAGACCTTCACATCTTCTCCCAAAATTGGATTACTACAAGAGATATATCATTTATTGAAGAATATCTTTATACTATACCTTACAAAAAGCTATTTCCTGAAGACAAAGATTTTTTCTATCACAATCGGAGAGATGGCAAAATAATACCAGTTGAATAGAGAGATTAGTGCCAAAAGACTTGCAGACCGTTGAACTTGTTGAGCATGGAGATATTTTTTTCTTCCATTTATGTTCTCCATTTAGCTGACCTATTAGACTTAACAATATGAGTTATTGATCTTTTGCTTTCACAGTTTATAGATCGATCGTAGAGTAACAGGGTTTAGCCAAACTATCGAATAATTCTTGTTTCTAGAAGATTTTTACAGAAATTTATAAGGAAGATTAGACTAAAATGGTTCTTTAGAGGAGGAGGAAATTGAAGAAGATTATTTCTGGAATAATGCTGACAGTGCTCTTAACAAGCCTGTTAACGTTGACTTTTAATATTCAACCAGTTGAAGCAGAGCCTGGGATAATATTTGTTCCAGACGATTACCCAACAATTCAAGCAGCGGTGAATGCGGCGAACCCCGCCGATACGATAATCGTCAGAGCAGGAACTTATAGTGAGAATCTGAAGGTAAACAAAAATTACCTCACCATCGAATCAGAAAGCGGAGCTCAAATAACGATTGTCCAGGCGGCAAAGCCAGATGTTCCTGTGTTTTTGGTGAGTGCAGATTATGTGAGTATAAACGGATTCATGATTAAAGGAGCAGGGATAACTACAGGAATTGGAATAGGGCTTTATCCTTCCAATTACTGTAATATTTCTAACAATCATATATTAAATAATGGAGATGGAATTCATTCATGGAATTCAAGTCATATTACACTTATCAGTAACAAGATAGAGTTTAACAGCGATAGGGGAATCGAGGCATGGTACCTGAAGGACAGCACAATTACCAATAACGTTGTGAGGTCAAATGGCTTCATAGGAATTCATTTGATTTACTCCCACAACAATAGAGTCATAAATAACAGTGTTATCTCAAATAACATAGAAGGAATTTACCTTCCTTATTCTTCTAATAATTTCATTTACTTTAACAATTTCATAGATAATAATGCCGCTCTTTACGAATCAAACAACATCTGGAACTCTCCAGAGCCAGTAACTTACACCTACAACGGCAGAACCTACACGAATTACCTTGGCAACTACTGGAGCGATTACGCTGGAAGCGATGCTGACGGAGATGGAATTGGTGATACTCCTTACATAATAGACGGAGACAAAGACAATTATCCGTTGATGGAGCCTTTCGAGAATTATGTCGCACCTACGCCGCCAGAGTGGACCTTTGCCATTATAACTGACCTTCACATCGGCCGTGGATATCCTGATTATGGCGGAAGGGGCGTAGGCATCATTGAAGATCGAGAAGTAGTTGGTCAGGATTATTACCTTACAGAGAGGCTGAATGATATTGTTAGATGGATAAACGATGACAAAAACGAATATAACATTGAATTCGTGGTTGTCCTTGGAGATATTAGCGACAGCGGTGAATACTCAGAACTAAAGAAGGCAAAAAACATCTTAGACGAGCTTGATGTGCCTTACATTCCAGTGATAGGGAACCATGATGTTTGGCCCTATACCCGGGATGGAGAATTTGAACAAATAAGATATTTCGAGTATGTTTTCAAAGATCAATTTGAAAAACTCAGAACTGATGCCTCATTCAACTTGCACAAGCAACCAAACCTTAATCCTCAAGACCTACAGAATTATGTTTTCAGATATGAAGAAATAGAATTCATTATTTTAGACTGTGTAGCAAGGGAACCTTTTCCTGGTCCTACGAAAGGAGTAGGTTCCGATGCTGTGCTGTGGGATAGTACATTGCTTTGGCTCACTGAGAATCTACAATCAGGCAAGCCTACTATCATCCTTTCGCACCATCCATTCATGGCTGATCCTAAGAAGTTATTCGTTACTGATGCTACGAGCGGTTTCTCGCCACTTGAGATGACTACGATTGACGAAGCGATTAAAATTAGCAAGGCCAAGGTGCTGGCCAATTTCGCTGGGCATGTTCACGGCTACTACGATGAATATCATCCCGCTGGTTTTCTGCCCGGCATTAATCCCGTTTTCCTTAACGCCAATAAAGACTACAAAGAGGAAATGTTAGTCATTACACCTGCAGATATATCGGTCGTTACAACTGAAGCCATAATGGTGGCATCAAATGAACCAGATCCAAAAGGCATCATAAGAATTGTGAAAGTGAAAGGTGAAGAAATCACAATCCCCCTCGAAGTCGAAGGAGAGTTCCGTGCCCTAGACCCGTATCTCCGGGTCACGCATGCTATTCTCAACCCGGCGGATTTCACGGGATCCTACAGAAGAGATTTGATACACGAAAGGGCGATGTGTATTGCTTTTGAAGCATACGCCTTCACCAAACGGTTCACAGTGGAACTTCCTCTCTCTTACAATATAGACTTCGGAGATGGCTCAGCGGAGACTATTCTATGTGCTTCAGGGAAGCCGGTCATATTCAAGCATTATTATCGCGATCTAAAACCAGACAGAACGTACAATCTGACTTTAACAGTGGGAGGTTTCACGCCAGACGGAAAAGAGGTAATAGAAGAGGAAATAACACAAACGATAACTCTTTCGTGGCCTAGTAAGGATAAAGAACCCCGTCCCACGGTTCTTAGAGTTGGTAACAGGCGTGATATGTCGTATCTAGTTAAACTTTACAAGCAAGATGCTGATGAACCCTGGCAAGAGATAGTTTCTTTGGAGTTCACTTATCTCGCTCCTTGGAGTAAAAAACCCTTTTCTATACTCCAAGAGTTGAATGAAGATTCTTGATTTGAATCTGCTACATAAGTTGGTAGTGTGTTAGGTTACTCCTTAAAAGGAAATACCTCCTAGCGCGTGCTTTCTACTCTTGGAGTATAGAAGAAATTTCCGGGCCAAGCATGGATTCTTGAACCGTTTACAGGTTATGCGTCAATTTGAGGAATGCAGAGAATTCGTCGAGTCAATATTTTAGAAGTTTTTTAACGTCAGCCAAATAATCTTTTGAACTTTCTATCAGCGGTTTGTGTTCTCTCTCCTCATAAAACAAGCCATAAAAGCATTCTCCATGCAACTTTCCTCTCGCATCTACGAAATATTCTGCTCTCCTTCCAGCCTCTTCTTTAGATACTCCTGCTCCGATGAATCCCGAGGCAACAAAATCCCTCCAATATTCATCTCCTGAAGGAGCAGTTCTTCCTAGATATTTCTCAGTTAAGGCCATGGTCGCCGTTTTTATCGAAGCCCATATTTTTTCTGCGGCATCTGCATAGTCTTTTTTCGAAAAGAGCTCCATACCTTTTCTGTAGTATTCATCAGCCATTCTTAGGTATTCCTCTACCTCCTCTTCCATTTTTCTCACTTCTAATTCAAAGATAAAACTACTTAATGATACTTATCTAGTTTGCTCTGTCTGTGCTGGATTTATGTAATCAAACATCCTATATATAAATGATGGTGTGGATTTCGGAACAGGAAAAATAATCCCAATGGACGCTTTCATCGCTTTATCTGGTCTTGAGACGTGTAAGGAAAGATATCGACCTTTACCTTGTGTCCGTCTCTTAACCTCAGTCTTCCACGTAAGTAAACTGGTGAGATTATCTCGATGACGGATTTGTCGTAGTGACTTCTAAGGGCGCAGATAACCGATCCCCTCTCCTTGTTGTTTATCAGAGCTTGAAAGCATCTCACTGGACCATAGGTTCTGTCCTCATTTTCAAAGCCAGTTATCTCGACAGCTGGATATGACTCAAGTTCAGCCCTCGTCTTAACATCATATTCAGACGTTAGCCTGAGGTTAAGGGTTCCAGGATACGGGTCGAAACCGAGTTTCTCAACGAACTGTTTTCTGTAAGCTTCCCGAGTTACGTAGTAGGCTCCTTCCCCAATTCCGCTGAAAACTACTCCCTCAAGCGTGATGGATGGCGGATACTTCGACTCCAATACCGCTGCTAGTCCGCGGAACACCCACCTAAGTTGGGAGTTTCCGGCGTCTGTAATCTTTACCAAGCCCCCGTCGTGAGTGATTGTTCTTTGAATCCATCCCATTCTCTGCAGATAGGAAAGATGGCGGGAAGCTGTCTGCTGCGAGAGCCCTATCTTCTCAGCTAGAAAACCGGTGGAGACCATAACGGCCTTGGTTGAGGCTCCCATCTCAGCGAGCTTTAAGAGCGAGAAGAAATACTTTTGCAGATTTCTGTCTTTCGCTATGGAATTCAATCTGAGGTCAACGAGAACTAGGAGCTATCATGAGATATAAAGTCTTCAAGGAGAAGCGCCCTGAGGCCACTGGGAGACTTAACAGGTCGGTGCGGAATCACCGTCAAGGTACAAAGGCGATCGGGAATCCTCCGTGTCCCGCCCCGCTCCCAATTACACCAGACCTTGTGTGTATGAAAATCTGCGTCTCTACTACTAGGGGGAAGGGGTTTGGGTCAGGATTGTCCGAGACTGCATAAACGCCTCCGCCGGCTACAGTGCCGGGAGGCCCCGAAAGAGTCTCAACCCCAACCTTCCCTCCAGAGGCTGGAAAGGTTATGACTGCTTCAACGCCTACTGGAATCTCAATGTCACTCTGAAAAGTGTACGTAACCACGACATCACCCACAACACCAACATTGGCGTCAATAACGCATGCGTTCACGTAGAGGTGCACGGTTCCATCGTTCTTTAGGTGCAGCATAAATGTCTCGTTTAGCCGTGCCTTGCAGCCCGTGAGCTTGCTGTCTGAATAGAGTATGAGACTGACACGGGGCAGTGTCAGGTAGTATGCGTAGACCCCAACAGAAAGGGCGACGGCAACCCCAACAATCAGAACGAGAAATTTCACGTAACGCTTCATAAACAACCTCCCTCATTAAGACCGTACTCTGTGACAACTCTTAAATCTTGCGGAGAGAACGAAGGATGATTGCCAAGTTCGCGGCTTCTCTTAAAGACTTCACGGGAGATATCTGACCAAACGATCATTCATAGGATACGAAAACTGCGTATTAGAAGCCTACCGGTCTGTATCGAAACACGCCTAATAATTGATGCTAGCTAAGGGCTATATGGATCGCCTCTCCTCCTCCAATTCGCCCCGATCTTGTGTATATCGTCAGTTGACCCTGTCCTAAAGTGATGAAGGGGTTTGGGTCTGGGCTATCTGAGACTGCGTAGACGCCTCCGCCAGCTACGGTGCCTGAAGGTCCGGAAACAGTCTCCATAGCAACCTCTCCGCCACCAGCTGGGAAATCGATGACTACTTCAACACCCACTGGAATCACGATATCACTCTGGAAGAGATAAGTAATCTCCACACCAAAGTCAGCATATATGTTGCAAGCGTTGACGTAGAGGTTCACTGTTCCGTCATTTCTCACGTGTAATATAACTGTCTCGTTTTGTCGCAGTTTGCAGCCTGTAATCTTGCTGTCGGGATAAACTAGGAGGCTGAGACGGGGCAGCGTTAAGTAGTACGCGTAGACCCCGACAAAAACCGCAACGATAATGCCAATGATCAGAACGAGAATCTTCATGAAAACAACCCCTTTTGGCACCAGCCTATACAAGCAGGCTTAGATCTTGCGGCGACCTATACCCTCTTTCTTACGAACGACTTCAAATCCTTTATATTTTTCTCTAATGCTCTCCTCATTAGATGGAAAAAAGTCTTAGAACGACAAATTCAATCAGTATCAAGCGCAGAAGAAGGAAAGAACTGTAAACTAGTGTGCATCAGCATGGCTCAACAGCTCAGAGCGGTGTAGGTTGTTAGGTTCGAAACTCGGTTCTTGTATAACTAAGAACCGGTTTTCGGCACGATCCAAATTGTCTAAGATAAAACTTGAAGTTATCGGGTGCGGAGGAAGCTTCCACTATCATCTAAGCCACCTAATGTGGATTCCAGAGGCAACTAGCGGTCTCAGACGTAAACAGTTCGAATGTGAAGTAGTTGCAGTAGTTGGCAGACAGATGAATAACTGTAAAAGGTTAGTTCATGAAAAGAGTGGTTGAAGAAGATACGCAGCTTTATCTCGAAAAATATTAGTACATGCTGACAGTGAAATGAAGGAGAAATAAAATGTTGAGTAAGGAGTACGATTGCAGATTCAGGAAAATCGAACAGCTCCGTGGCCCTTGGAGATTCCAGATCGACCAAGACGACCTCGGCGAAGTTGAGGGATGGTTTTCAAGAGATTTCGATAGAGATGAATGGTTGAAAGTAGTCGTCCCAGGCCCATGGGATTTCTATGACCAAGCACTATGGGCTTATGAAGGAATCGGATGGTATGCAACTGAGATTGCCGCGGACAGTGTACATAAGGACGGATGGCAGAGGCTTTTCTTTAATCGCGTAAACATTCACGCAAAGGTTTGGTTGAATGGACGATTCCTAGGAGAACACGTTGGAGGGCATCTGCCGTTCGAGTTCTCTGCCACCCCGTATCTCAGCTCAGACAGTGAAAACACACTTGTTGTTCGTGTTGATAATGTCCCTCGTGTTGAGTGGTTACCAGGCGCAAGAAATATTGAGTGGATGCTGTACGGCGGTATTCTACAACCCGTGCTGCTCTTGACTACTGCACCTGTTTATTTTTCAGATTTAGGAATTACCACTGTTCCTGAGGGGCAAGGAGCCAGATTGACCTGTGAGGCTGAGGTTACAAATTCTAGTCCAGTCGAATTCTATGGAAAAGTAATTTTTCGGACACCACCAACCGGTTCTTCTTCGATTGGAGGCACAGAGATCGTATGCGAGCCAGAAAGTAGAACTGTTGTTTCCGGGACTATTAATATGCCCTACGCGCAGAGATGGTCGCCGGAGTCACCTGTCCTCTATGAGATGTCTGCGCAACTTGTAAAGGAAGAAAAAATTCTCGATGAGACGAGCGACAAGTTTGGAGTCCGCACAATTGAAACTCGTGGCGTAGAGATTCTTCTAAATAGGAAACCCATCCGAATCAGGGGTGTTAACCGGTACGACGAGTACGAATGTTTCGGCCCAACCGTGCCCGAGGACATCATGCGCAAAGAACTTATCCGAATCAAGAAACTAGGAGTCAACCTGATCAGGGTGCATTACCCCCAGGACCCCGCGCTTCTTCGGATCATGGATGAGATTGGACTGTTATTTATGGAAGAAACTTCGCTCTGCTGGTGGAATCCGCCAGAGCAGAGTGAAGAATGCAGCAAAGCCGTGATCGATGCTACAGAAAAGACGCTTGAAGACATGATAAAGCGGGACAAAAACCACCCTTGTCTCGTTATTTGGAGTATGGCTAATGAGTGCGCCACAGACGATGACACAGGAATCAATGCTATGAGACGTTTGATGCATAAGGCGAGAGAGCTAGACCCAACACGGCTCGTGACATTTGTCATCGCTCATGACCCCAAAGGACATAAGGCCGTCGATGAAGCCGATTTTGCAGCAATCAATATCTATTTTGGCCTATTCGCTAGCCTAGCCCATCACATAGAAGAGTTCGACTCTCTCGTGAGACGCCCGTCAGAAGAACAGTTGCGCAGGATCAGAGAACAGTACCCTGACAAGCCGATTATTGTCACAGAGTTTGGAACCCATGGGATAAGTGGTCTCCGGGGAAATGCCCGTTTCACCGAGGACTATCAAGCCGCATACATTCGAGCAATGTGGGATGCAATATCGAATGTGCCAGACGTGGCAGGAGGAGTGCTCTGGTGCTGGGCTGATTACTTCCATCGCCGCAATTTCATCGGTTATGATGGCAGGATGCTTCAGTCGCCTTACGGACCCTATGGAGTTGTCACGATCGACCGTAGAGCCAAAAGATCCTTGTTTGAACTTGCCCGTATGTATGGCGGCGAAGTAACATAGCAACTAGATTGACCCCGATAAAAAGTTTAATTAACTCAACTAGACATACTCAACGGATATTTCAGGAGGTCTGGTGATTCAGTTGTCCAGGATCAAACTTGGAATAATCGGATGTGGAGGCATATCCCACTACCATGCGGGTCATCTTTTACATATTCCCGAGGTTGATGTCGTAGCGATCTCAGACACAAATGAGCCGAACATGAGTAAACTGCGGAATGGTTTTCCCCGTCTTCTAAGCCGCTCCAAAACCTTCGAAGGCTATAAGGATATGTTGAATGCTGCCAAACTTGACGCTGTCGAGATACTTACGCCTCACGCGCTGCATTTTGAGCAAGCCATGCAATGCCTCGACAGAGATCTGCACCTACTCATCGAGAAGCCGATGGTCTGCACTGCGAAGGAGGCTGAAGAATTGATCGCTAAGGCTGAGGAAGAGAAAAAGGTTGTTCTGGTCTCTTATCAGCGCCATTACCAACCCCAGTTCCGCTACATCAAAAGGCTGATTGAATCTGAAGAGATCGGGGATATCCAGTTCATCTCAGCCATGCAATGTCAAGATTGGCTGAACTACACTAAGGGGACGTGGCGTCAAGATCCGAAGATTGGTGGCGGTGGACAACTCATCGATTCCGCGAGTCATCTTTTCGACATAATTCTTTGGACAACGGGTTTGCAGCCGTCCGAAGTCTCAGCCTTCACTGAGAATCTGGGCACTCCAGTTGACATTGACTCATCAATCTCGATAAGGTTCAGCAACAATGCGCAAGCAAATATCGGCATCGTTGGGAATTCGCCATGCTGGGAAGAAAACATAACTATGTGGGGCTCTAAGGGCGTCATTTTCTACAGAAATGGAAAACTGGAACGGCTATCGTTCGGCGGGGATGCCAGAATCGAGCCGATTAAGCTGCCAGAAGCCTCTAACCCAGACCGAAACTTCGTTTACACCATATTGGGAAGAGAAGAGAACCAGTCACCTCCAACATGCGGACTCAAAGTGATTGAGCTTACAGAAGCCATATGGGAATCAGCCAAAACGCATGACAAAGCCAAGATGCACGTTTAGAGACTAATCCCAATTGGCGAGCGAAAGGGCATATTGGGTCTAAGCAGAAGATAAGTACGCGACTGTTTTCGGTGTGTTCTACTCTATGATTTCCCAGCAGGCTTGGTATTTGTCCAATTCTAGGACAGTGTGTTCATCTAGGGGGTGTTCGCGTTCTGGAATCTCCACAACTTTTGTTTCGCCGCAGAGTTCGGTTGAGAGGTACCTCTGTCCCGTATCGTTAATCATCGTCACTATTGTCTTGAACTCGGGATGACGTCTAGCAACTTTCACTACTGCAGCCACGTTGCAACCTGAGGAGATTCCGCAAAAGATTCCCTCTTCTACGGCTAATCTCTTTGCCATCTTGACTGCTTCTTCCGAGGAAGTGGTTGCAACTCCTATCAAGAGGCTCAAGTCTAAGTTGAGGGGCACAAAACCGTCTCCGATGCCCTCAATCTTGTGGGACCCCCATTTCATTCTTGATAAAACTGGCGCTTCCGACGGCTCAACCGCGTAGATAGCTATGTTAGGATTCGCTCCTCTTAGGAATCTGCCGACACCGGTGAGGGTCCCCCCAGTCCCCTGTGAAGCGACAAAACAATCTACTTTACCTCTAGCCTGTTGCCAGATCTCTGGACCAGTAGACTTATAATGAGCCTTCCAGTTGTTAGGATTGCTAAACTGATCTGGCCACCAGTATTTTCCCGGGTTCTCTTTTCTCAACTCAACTATCTTCTTTAGGCAAAGATCAACGTCGCTCTCAGCGCCAGGTGTGAAAATTATGTTTCCCCCATAAGCACGGATGATCTTCATTCTCTCCTGGCTCATTCCAGCGGGCATCACCACCGTAACCCTGTAACCCATGATCCCGCCGACAAATGCACACGCAATGCCTGCATTGCCTGTCGAAGCCTCGATGATCTCCATTCCCGGTCTTAGATCTTCAGCCTCAATTGCTCTAGTTATCATTTCGAGGTATATCCTGTCTTTCAGGCTTCCCGTGGGATTGACGTATTCTAACTTGACTAACATCTCAGTATCTATACCTTCAGCCTTCGGAATCCTGCCAAGTTTGACGAGAGGAGTCATGCCGATACCTTGAAGTAAGTCTCCTAGGACTTCTCTGCTTCTATCCCATCTAACAACCATTCTTTGATCTTCTCGGAGCAAGTCTTGCACTTTCGGCTTATTAATGCATAATGGAGATTCTATCGAGATGATTGAAACAATCACGACAAGAATTGGATCAATTGCATGTAGAAGAGAATAGGTTAGGCAGATTCCTTGTAGCCTATTCTCTCCTTCAACACTTGCACTGATTCGGGGTTCATCAGCGTTGTGATGTCTCCCACGGGCTGGTTTCTCGTTATAGCTTTAAGAATTCTCCGCATTATCTTCCCGCTTCGCGTTTTCGGCAAATCTTCGACAAATATGATTCTTTCCGGCCTTGCAGTGGGACCTATGACCCTATCCACCGTTTTCTTCAACTCTGCTTCCAGTTCTCGCGCGGGTCTGTATCCTGGCTTTAAGGTGACAAAGGCTACCGGAACCTCGCCTTTGATCTCATGCGGCGCCGCTACAACAGCGCATTCAACTACCGCCCGGTGTTGAGTTACAGCGTTCTCAACCTCGGCTGTGGAGAGCCTGTGACCAGCAACTTTCATCACGTCATCGACTCTACCTGTTAGACGCATATTGCCGAGTTCGTCATAGATGAAGGCGCCGTCGCTAGTGTAGTAAAACTTTTCGCCATAGACGCTCCAGTATTGTTCCTTAAACCTCTCGGGATCCTTATAGATCGTTCGGAACATGCCTGGAGCAAACGGTGGCATCTGAACAAGGTATCCGCCTTCACCTATACCAGTTGGCTTTCCATCCTCGGTGAGGACTTGATGTTTTGTGCCTGGAAAACTCCTCCCAGCAACGGTAGGTATGAACGGGCCCAATCCCGGTAACGCGTTGATCAGCGTTCCGCCAGTTTCAGTCTGCCACCACGTGTCAATGATCGGACATCTGCCTCCGCCTATTACCTTGAAGTACCACATCCAAGCGTCTTCGTTGATGGGTTCTCCTACAGTGCCAAGGATTCGGAGGCTGCTCAAGTCATGTTTCTTAGGCCACTCGTCTCCCAATCTCATAAACATTCTAATCGCGGTTGGAGCTGTGTAAAGTACCGTAACCGCGTATTTCTCCACTATCTGCCACCATCTATCCGGACCGGGATAGTCAGGGGCGCCCTCATAAATTAGGCTGGTGTCTCCGTCCATCAGCGGACCATAGCAATTGTAGGTGTGGCCTGTAATCCATCCGATGTCGGCGGTGCACCAGAAGACATCATCTTCATGAAGATCGAAGTCCCATTTAGTTGTCCAATAAGCTTGAACAGCGTATCCACCCGTGTGATGCTCTATCCCCTTAGGTTTACCCGTAGTTCCACTAGTGTATAGGATGAAGATGATATCTTCGCTGTCCACGACTTCGGGTTCGCAGTACGGGTCCGCTTTCCGCATAAGTTCGTGCCACCAGTAGTCACGCGCTTCAACCATGTTGACTTCATTACCAAGCCTTTTTACAACCACCACATCCTTTATGGAGGTGCCTTCGGCGCCTATGTCAGCGTTAGCCTTAAGGTTAACTACATTACCTCTTCTATAATACCCATCAGCCGTGATGAGAACCTTCGCCTCCGCATCGATCATTCTTTCCTTCAGGGACTGCCCACTGAAAGCCGAGAAGACAACACTGTGGACAGCTCCGATCCGGGTGCACGCCAACATGGCAATCTGGACTTCAGGGACCATAGGCAGATAGATGCCGACCTTGTCTCCTTTCCTCACTCCCAGGTTTTTCAGGACGTTCGCGAATTTGTTAACTTCCCTGTAGAGGTCGTAATATGTCAATACTCTGTGAGGTTCATTGGTGGGTTCAGGCTCCCATATTATGGCGGCCTTGTTCCTTCTCCAAGTTTCGATATGTCTGTCCAAGGCGTTATAAGAGACGTTGAGCTTCCCATCAATGAACCACTGGTAAGAAGGCGGAATCCACCTGTAAGTCTGAGCCCACTCTTTGAACCATGTTAAGCCTTCTCTGGCTAGCTTAGCCCACCACGAGACGGGGTCCATCTCTGCTTGCTTGTATAACTTCTCATCGGTGACCCAAGCCGTCTCCTTCAGTTCTTCTGAAGGCCAGAAGTAATTCTTTCTTTTCGGGTCTTCTACCACCCATTGGATCGGCTTCTTTCGCATCTTTCGTTGCGCTCCGCCCATCCTCGAATTGTATCAAGTTCGTAAAATTCGGGTAATTAAAGCTTTCTTTCTTTGAGAAAGGGATCGCTAGTTTTTTCTCGGACTTGAATCACCAGAAGGGAGATAACCAAGAATGCCAGACTCCAAATGGATCTACTTGACATCTGTGAAGGGAGATCAGAGAAGCCCCACTTTCGCAAGGGCTTGCTTGACAGCCTCCCCTTCCTCTCGAGTGATAGGCATGAGTGGCGACCTCATGTAGGCTTGTTTCAACACACCTAACATGACCAGTGCCTCCTTAATCCTTACCCGGTAATTTCTAACAGGAGAACAGAATATCACATCAGCTAGGGGTTGCAGGCGATCGGCTATCTCTCTGGCCTCATCGTACCTCTTTTCCTGTATAAGTTCGAACATTTCCACTTGCAAATCGGTGGCGAGAGTTCCAAACCCGATAAGGGCTCCTTCGGCTCCCAAAACTAGAGACTCGAAGATGAAGTTGTCGTTTCCCGTCAGGACCGTTATCTTCCTCGGCAGGGATTTCAGAAGCCTCAAGGTGTTCACAAATTTCATGGCGTCGAAAGAGGCTTCTTTTATGGCTATTACCTCTTCTATTTCCGTAAGTTTGGCTAGGCATTCAGGGTCATACTCAACTCCCCCCAGATCCTTTTGAAGCTGAAACAGGACTATCTGAATTCCAGTCTCGGAGGCTATTGCCTTGTGATAGGCATAAGGAACCTCTGAGTGCAGTGGTGATCCATAGAAGGCCGTGATGGGAAATACGAGTAGCGCGTCAGCTCCAGCCTCTCTCATTTCTTTCGCAGCTTCAACCGCTTGAGATGTAAAGCTTGCTTGCAGGCCAGCGATCACTGGAACCCTATTTCCTACGAGATTCTTCACCACGTCAAGCACCTTTAACTTCTCTTGTCGGTAGAGGTGCGGGCCTTCGCCTGTATCTACGTTCACTGCTAAGCCGCCTATCCTTGATTTCGTTAACCACTTGATGTACTCCTTCAACGAGTCTTCGTCGACTTGGTATGTGGATGTCAAGGGGAGAACGGTTGCAGGAATAATCCCCCTCAGTTTCAGATTTTTCATATCCCTCTCCCTCACGCTTCTCATCTTTTCGCATTCTTATGCTCTTTTTGAAAGGTAAATAGCTTCTGTGGGACATTTTTCCAGGCATAAACCGCATATGTCACATTTCTCTCGATTGATAAATGCTTTGCCTTCTGTTAGGCTTATTGCGTCGTAAAAGCAGCTTACCCGACATTCACCGCATCCAGTACATCTTCCTTCATCGAGATTGATAGACACATCTGTCGGAGCTCTGACAACGTTCTTTGTGCTTATTATGTTCTTCAAAGCGGCGCCTTTCAACTCGTAGATGGATTCGTATCCTTTTCGTTCCATCCAGCTGGTTATATTCTTTAGCCAAACTCTTACTATGTTGTGGCCGCGTAATATCACGGCTGTTGCGCTTTGAACGGTTGTAGCCCCAACCATTATATACCGGATTATGTCGTCCCAGCTCCAGACCCCGAGAACGCCGCTGATCGGAATCTTAACCCTCAAAGCAACCTCGCTCACGCCTTTTAGGCCGTAACCCAAGAGGTAAGGTCCTCCATAGCCGCCTATGGACCTCCAACCTAATGGGCTAGCGGTCTCTATATCTATCATTATGCCTGATAGCCTGGCTTGAACCGTCAAGGCATCAGCACCAGAAGATTCGGCTGCTCTCGCTACGGATGGTAAATCTGAGACTTGAGCCGACAACTTTGCACTGAAGGGTATGGCTATGCGACTCTTCACTATCTTTACTATTTCAGGAGCTAACTCGATAGCTCCGGCTCCCATCCTGAAGCCTAGATCGGCCGCGTAAGGACACGAGATGTTTATCTCACACATATCGGCTTTTGTGCCGTTTACAACATCACATAACTCTTCCCACTCTTCGAGACTGCTTCCTGAGATGCTCGCGATGACTACGCCCTCATCTCCAACTGACTCCTTGGTTTGGTCAACGTCAGCCGCATAACCCTCATAGTCGAATGAAGAGCAATCCTCTAACGAGTGAAGAGTGAAGTACGCAGACCTATTCTTTGGATATCCAGGAAATTCCTTCCACCCATAAAGCATAAATCTCGGTCGCGGATAACGGCGGCCAACAGATGCACCGTTACCAAAGAGCGATTTGGCAACTACTCCGCCGAAACCGGCATCTATGGCCTTCTTCATAGCCTTTGCGTCCTTTGTAGGAGTTGCAGAAGCAGCTATTATTGGATTCTTGAAGTTGATTCCAGCGAACTGAACTGAAAGATCGACCATGTTACGACTACCACCCAACGCAGTGGGCAGATATGTCAAACTCTGTGCCGTTAAGGCTTAAATACCTTGATAATTTGCCTACCTCAAAAAAAAGGTCAGCGAGGCATCAAGCTCTTTGGGAAATCTTTATACGTTTTGAATACCTTTGATTCTTGGCGGTGCACTTGCACCGCCCTGCCGGATGATGAGTACCAAAGAATTGAGCCATTCGATGAAATTTCAGAGTTACACGGACGGCAAGAGATGAGGAAGTTTGCATTTTAGCTTTTAGACACATGTTGTCCAATAGGAGATAGAGAAATGCGGATTCTTGGTAGTTTAGGGAGCTCGCTTAACCTCGTAGAACAGCTCAGGGTTCTTTCCCAAATATTCTGCATATAGGTCGATTAGCTGATTTAGCCTTAGCAGATTAACTGTGGCTTCTCCGATTTTAACCGTCTTCATTAACCCGTTTTCTTTGCAAGGTTCCTCCATCTTAGCGAAATCGGGGTAAGGTCCGTATCCTATATCCCATTCTGGCCACCCAAGGTCTGGTCCATATTTCTCCAGTAGTTCGGGAGGCGGCTCAATCTTTTCTAGTATATGTGGAGGTAACTGAACTCGTTTTTCAGCCAGGTGCATAGCGGAGCAACAGCTGAGACTTACACCTAGAAGCAGTATATAGCCATCAGCCTTCAATAGTTTTTCCCAATCTTGAACAAGTTCATTCGCTTTCGGTCCCAAAGCAGCTAAGGAATGCCACGGATCGAGGCTTCTGACCGTGCCCTTTCTCTTTCTAAAGGTCTCCGGGATCCTTCCTGTCCAGCACGGTGTATCTTCAGGATCATAGGGCAAGATCTTGCTCTTCCATGTTACTCCAAGCTCTACCTCTCGCTCGGTTCGTTTGATGTCCTTTCTATTGGTGGAGTACGTCGGCATCACGATCGTACCTTCGTCGCCAACAATCTCGACCAGCGCATCAATCACTGCGTCCGCTCCACCTTCGACATAGCCGAAGCTACTTAGCGAACTATGCACCCCAATAATATCTCCTTTCTTCAGTCCCAGCTCTCTCAAGCCTGTCTTGATGTCTTCCTTTGTTACGTGAGTCTTCTCTCCCTTCTCCGTCTCTATCTCCATTTTTGACATGACAATCCATCCATCTAGGCAAGTCAGAGTGATGGAATAGTCCAAGTAACAGATCGCGTCTTGTGGTATTTAAATGGTAATTCCCCGATCTGTCGGCAATTCTTCATTACCGTAGGCTTGTATCACTTCAGAGATTCACACTTTCTCGTCTTCAAGACATTCATGCCAAGAGGTCTGAACCATTCTGAGAAGACGATAAGGATTCCACCTGGGAGAAAAGGCTACATTCTTTCTTGAAGTGGTTCTCAACGGCCTTATTTTCATTCTGGTTTTGGTTAAATTGGTTGGTCTGGTGAAATCCCCTCAAGTTCGGCGAACGTCTCATATGGAAGAAAGTCTTTTATTTAAAATCGGTGAAATGAAGATGGAGGTTTCCGCTAACCTTGTCTTTAGATTATGTTAGAGACAGCTTAAAGAGACAGAATGACAGTGCGCTAGAGTTCAAGCTGAAAAACCACATCGATTCCGGCTCGGGATACATCGGCGTGAAGGTTCTACTTGATGGCAGAGATGTCACCGATAAATCGACCATGAAGATTGGGGGACAAGATGCCACGCAGGTGAAGCCCTACATGTTCGTAACCTCTAACTACGGAGACGAAGTACTGGTAACAATCAAACTTGAGGAACCGACGAAACGGGATCTCCACAAGGTAAACGTTATCTGCAATGTCGAGATGTTGGGTACTCACTCAACAGAGTTCGAGGGAAGAGTTTAAGAAAAGTAGCTGTAAGCCAACTGAAAAGCAAGACCCGGATGTGCCTGTTTCACCTAGGATGATCTGCGGTCAGAAAATACATTGTTCGCATCTGTCGACGTAGTCAACAGGGTCAGTCTCCTTGATTTCTCCTTTGTCTACGTTTGTGATGTAAACGGTGTGGACGCGAGCGTTCTTAATCTCTTCAAGACTAACGGGCGGGTTCCTGTAGTATGAATCACAGAGCCTCTTGATGACCATTATTTCGTCTTCCGTCCTGTATCTGGGGGGTTTGATCAACTCTTTTGGAATCTGCATTATGTAATGCGGCGGACTTGCCAGGCTGAACTTCTGCGCAAAGCTACTATAACGGGTTATCTTACTTGCTATTCTGGCCTTACAATAGGTTAATGGATCAAGTGCATGCTCAGGAGGGACGAAACCTGTTTCAACTTCAACTATCAGGGACCCGAAGCCTTTTTTGGCGTGGACATCACAGGATATGCTGTCCAGCGAACACTCCACATCCACATCGTAGCCCGCCATCATCAGATATTTTGCACAGACAAGTTCCATAACTGAATGGTTGATTTTTACCATGTTTTGCATGTGAAGGCGAACTAACTTATGCCGAAGGTTCTTCAGTTTTTCCTTAACATCCGTGTCCAGATCATCACAGAGTCTCCCTAAGAGGAGATCAAGATCAACCTCAAACTTTTCCAACACTTTACGTGTCCCTCAACATCCATCAAAAATATTAAATAATAATATATAAAATTTTAAGCAAAAAACTTATATCGGAAGAGAGAAGTAGGTAGTTACCCCCGAGTTGGGGAGCACGCTTTGGACACGTTGCGTTCAGGCAATGAGCAGCACGGCCAAAACGGCGAAAGACCGCGTTGCGACAAAGAGATTGCCTCGATGGGCCGCGAACGTGTTTAAGGCTTAGACCCAACTTGGGGCGACCAATTCTGTCGTGCAAAATCTCAGTCGGATCTAGGTTCATAATCTCCCCATAGAGTATTAGTTGCCGATTTCCTGTGACCGTGCACCGCGTACTTAATACAGCTCTCGACTAGAGACATTTGATAAAAGAAAGCAAGTTCGTTGTCGCTCCCCGAATGGAAACTAGACGAAAGATGATGGAAGACTCAAGACAGAAGTCAACATGGTCGTAATGAAGAGGTATGCTAATAGGATGAGAACCACAACCAGAAGGTTCCTAACCCACCCACCACGGCTCCAAGATATCCCGAGAGGGAAGCCGACGAGGAAACCAATTATGTGACCTAAATACCCGACGCCCCCATTCACCGCATAATAGGTAGCCGCCACATTGAATAGGAGGTAGAGGAGGGCTACCAAACCTAGAGGCATAAAGAAGAGCCGAGAAAATTTAAGGGGTTTCGTGAGCATAACAACAGCCATGATGGTAAAGATTGCAGCTGAAGCACCGATCATTGCAGTTTCCGGGCCGTAAAAGAAGGAGCTTAAGATGAAGGAGAGAATGCCGCCGACAAAGAAGGCAACGAACATCTTTGCTCCACCGACTTCATCTTCCAAGGTGTTGCCGAAGACGTATAGAAAAAGCATGTTTCCAATCAGGTGAACAAAATCTCCGTGGAGGAAGATGGCCGTAACAACGGTCCAAAACTTTCCCTGCGGAAAATCGGCGCCCCTGAAGACCAAGAATTTGTCCACGAATGCAGGGTCTATGTACCAATAGAAAAGACTGGCAAGAATGCAGACAGCTAGCAAAATATTACTCCTCTTCAAATGCTTCACCCGAGTTCATTACGAAGCCATCTCTTATATACTTCACTTTCTGAGGGGATCGACCTTTGAACCTTGGAGATGTCCTTGGTATCAGGAATGTTCGCTCACATAACATGCCAGGACAGACTATTGTTCCGAAGGTCATCGATCAGAACAATTGGTCATGTCTTGAAGTGTTCCCATCCTCTAATTTCCATCGGCACTATGCCCTTTTGAGTCTTGCATAGAATCTTCGTTTCCTCTATGACTCTACCGATTATATTCAAAGGCGTTCCATATTGCGTAACTGCCTCTCTGGCCGTATCCCAAAGTTCAGGCCTAAGGGTAACCACGAGCTCGTATTCCTCGCCGCCGTATAGAGCCAGTTCAACGGGATCGAGATTATGGCTTTCGGCAAACTTTTTCACTTCCCATGGTATTGGTATGTCTTCGATCAGGAAGCCTACGTTGCTTGCCCTGGACAACTCATACAGGCTCCATGCTAAGCCATCGCTGGAGTCGATCGAGGAGGTCACAGACCTTGAATGAGCTAGAGCTAGACCTTCTTTAAGCCTTGCCTTTGGCATGAAAACGGACTCTGTGAGTTCTCTCTCGATGTCCGCACTAACCGGGATTTTCTCCAGAACGATTTTTAATCCCGAGGCGGTCTTTCCAAAGGAACCGGTCACCGCCACAATATCGTCTGGATTGGCTCCGCTGCGCTTTATGAAACGGTCTTTATCGCAGAATCCTAAGACGAAACAGCTGATCATCAAATCTGAGGCTTCATTTGTATCTCCGCCTACGATGTAGGCTCCGTATTCCCGGGCTCCCTCGTTCAGTCCTAGGCCAATCTCTCTAACTTCACCTTCTGTCAAGCCTCTGGGAAGGCCGAGCGAAGAAAGAACCGCTACCGGTTCGGCTCCCTTAGCAGCTAGATCGCTGATGTTCATCACGACGGCCTTGCGGGCAGCTTGCCTAAGACTCATACTCGGGGGAACGTCTGTCTTTCCCACGAGCATATCCGTCTTGATTACAGCTAGTTTCTGGGGGCCGATCTTGACGGCGGAAGCGTCATCCCCGAAGGGAACTGGTATAGATGGCATAACCTCGAAAGACTCTAAGAGGATCTCTATTATTCTTCTTTCACCCAATTGCACGGCCATGTTCAATCTGAACCCCGTAGTGAGACGAGTATCATTATCAATGAGGAAATCTCTGTACAATAATATAATAGTCATCTATTTCAGTGTCGAGGAGAAGATGACCATCTGAACGAAGAGAATCCGCACAATGTAAGCTACAGATATATCTAGCAGCTCGTACAGATAGTTCAATAGCCCCGGTGGCTCAGCTGGTAGAGCAGTAGATTCCGCATGAGAAACTGAACCTCGTAAGCGAACCGCCAAGGCAGCTACGGGTCGCGGGTTCAAATCCCGCCCGGGGCTCCACTATCCCGGGTTCGAATCCCTTCCGTGCCCACAATGTTGTTTGTTGCGTGTTTGTCTTTCATAATTCTTGTTGAGGAATAGGTTTCCACTTCAATCCACCCAATAAGATAAATACTCTGATTTATATAAAACCTTTCTAGACTCTGGTTTCTTTCAATTCTAACTTTCCGCAGATAAGACTCTAGGTCAGTATTTTTCACAGAAATTTCGATTTTTTTTCTGTTGGGTATAATGTCTCGTTGAAGTTTTAAGCACACATTATCAAGATAATATGGAAGGCATGGAGGTATTAGAATGGTTATTAGTAGACTTAAACGAGTTCCAACTCGTAACGTATGGAAGAACGAAGAGAAGGACTTCACGCCATGGTTAGCGAAAAATATCGATGTTCTCGGAGAAAAACTGGGAATGGATCTTTCTCTTATGGAGAGAGAGGCAGATGTGGGCGAATCTTTTGAAGCAGATCTCCTCGTAGAAGGCCCAGGCGGTGATTTAGTAGTCATTGAGAACCAATTCGGCAAAAGTGATCACGATCACCTTGGAAAAATTCTTACGTATTTGACAAACTTAGAGGCAAAAACGGCTGTATGGATCTGTGAGAACCCTCAACCAGAACATATTGAGGCCGTCGATTGGCTAAACAAAAATTCTCCACAGGACATATCTTTCTATCTAATTAGACTGGAAGCTTTCCAAATTGAAAATTCCCCGCCCGCACCACATTTTTCAATAGTGTCTGAGCCAAGTAAACAGATGAAAGAAGCTGGCGCAGTAAAAGAGGAAATGGCCGAAAGACACATAAGAAGACTTGACTTCTGGGAAAAACTATTGGAAAAAAGCAAAGTCAAAACAGATTTATTCTTAAATGTATCACGTAGCAAAGAAAACTGGATAACTACAGGCGCAGGCAAAGCTGGCCTTGCTTATGTTTATGTTATCCTAATGAATTCAGCCAGAGTCGAACTTTACATAGATACCGGTGACGCAAACAAGAATAAGAAGATATTCGATGAACTATACAAGAAAAGAGAACAGATTGAGACAGATTTTGGGGATCAACTGGATTGGCAGCGTCTTGACGATAAAAGGGCATCGCGTATAGCAAAAATAGTTGAAAACAAAGGCTTAGTTAACATAGATGACTGGTTCTCTATTCAAGATAATATGATTGACGCCATGATTAGACTTGAGAAAGCGTTAAGCAAACACATAAGACAAATAGTCTAAGCAGGATTCCTGTGAGATCTAATCAAGGATCTCTCTTAAAGATAAGACTAGGAAAAAGTAATCTGTCTAACTTCAAGACTAAAGAAAGGACAATGGAGCGGTAAGCTGAGGCGAATGAAATCTCAAAGAATTGAGGAAAAAAAGGAAAACGACGAGATAATCTATCGCTTGATTTTATGTGATGGAACCACTGCTTGCACCATAAAAATGCTTGGCTACGGACTATTGTTGAGTATCAAATCAGTGCAGAAAAGAAAAAGTTATGGGAGAAAACTGTATGAACACGTTGAAATGATCGCTAGACGTAACGGCGTCAAAAGAATGAAAACTTCAGATATAGACTCTTGTAGTAGGGAAGCGGTTTGTTTCTTTAAGGCGATGGGCTTCAAATTGAAAGTCATTGAAAACAATCCAGAATTTCTCGAAGGCGAGAAAGCACTCTAAAGACTTGACCCGAAACAGACCCATGAAGTAAGGTCTTTGAATACATGAAAGTCTTTGAAACCGTGACCCCTCACGCTACATATATTACTATAAAACTACTATACGGTTATCATGTTTTTCCCTCATTTTCATAATAATGATGGTCGTCTTCATCTTCTAGTTCTTCTTCGTCGAAGATTCCCATGTTCTTTAGGTTCTCTTTTGTGTATCCTAGGTCGTAGGCGTTATGTGAGTTGTAATCGAAGTATTCTCTTATGGCTTCCATGTCTCCGTCTTCTAATCTATCCAGTATCCACTCACCTATACTATCTTCTATGCTGGTTCTGGTACTCCCCCCGTTACCGAGTAATTAGGCTTGTCAACCTGCTCTACCACACACCCTCGGCAGAAGAAATGTATCCAAACCAGCAAGACCAATAACCTAAAGCCATATAAGGAAAGGACTATGAAAATATGTTGGTGTTTGAATGGAAAGGGGAATGTTAGAAGAGGTGGAGCGCGTCATCTCAAGATTGAGAAAGGAGGATGTGAACCGTTTAATGCATAGTCTAGACCATTGCTTGTTAATGGCTAACAAATTTTCAGAAACTCGGAAGCCTGAATATTACATAAGAATGAAGTCGGCATGCGAAACGTTTTTGGAAACACTAAGAGAACTCGAAAAGGGTAAATAGATACTACTTTGCGCTACATCTCTCACCTCTTCCGACAACTCAAAGCCAAATTACGTCACAAGTTTAAAAATTCACGAATTTAAACCAAGCTTTAAACCTATTCCCCGGCGCCATAAAGAATGCTTATTATCTTTTTGATTTCGGTCTCTTATTTCTCCACCGATAGGTATATATATCGTGATGACTATGGCGCATATGATTGTTATGACAACTATATCGGTTACTGATGATGTAAAGGAAAAACTGCTAAAGATCGCTTCTGAGCTTCAAATCAGGCTCCGACGGCGAGTTGACCTCAACGAGGCCATCCGTTTTCTGATTAGTGAGAGGGAAAGAAAACCGCAGTTTTTGGAAGAGGCTTGCAAACCTATATCAGGGGCTGAAGAGGCTCTTAAAGAGCTATATGCGGAGAGGGAATTCGATGAAAAAAGACTTGAGCGGAAGATTAGCACTAGACACAAGCGCCTTGATTGATCTAGTATTTTCAACTACTACCGGTCTTAAGCTCAAGAGAGCCCTAAAAGACGGGTCTGTCGAAGCCTATACGACGGAGATACACATTGCTGAGCTAAGGTATATACTCTGCCGAAAGATAGGTTTAATGGGGTCAAATGAGAAAGTTGATAAGCTCTTGGCGTCTGGCTACATCACTGTCGAGGACATATTACCCCTCATTCTTGATGCTTCAAAATATAAATGTGAAAGGGCCATTTCCTTAGCTGACTGCTTCTGTTTGGCATTAGCCCACAAGTACTTCTACAGCGCCGTTTTCGCAAGGAGAGAGAAAGATCTAGTTACGGAGATGCAAAAGAAATTGTTCGATGTAGGGATACTTTTTCTAGAGGATTATGAATAAATACACAAGACTTTTTGAGCCGCGTTTCGGCTTTGGGTTTTGCCTAAAGCCATTGACATCAAAGGGCAGATGCGAAAAATATAAACGAAATATGTATCTATTCCCCGACGCAAAACAAAACTGGGTTCCCGCGCTTATACTAGATGTCAGCAACTAATCAGGTTTCATACTGATAACCGTGATTAACGGAAGTCTGATTAGCGAGATAAAAGAAATGGTATTGGCAGAGTGGCGACGCATGAGCCTCAGAGGAGTACTGATAGAAGTCTCTTGAAAATCCTAAGGAAATTTCCTCAGATAATGGATAGTCGAGTGCCTCAGATACTGGGAATGCCTTTGGCAACTTAAGTGGGAAAATGAAGGTCAAGATAGTTGACCGAAAGATGTACGTCCCCAGGGATCTTTTGAAAGAGGCGAACTTGCCAGAAAGAGGTTTATGCGAGGCTACTATTGTCGGAGACGAAATCAGAATAAGACGCCCAGTTTCGGGGGACTCAACTTGGTTAAGATTCTGAAGACTCCCGTACGGGAGAGCATTGTTCTGGCGCTTCACGATTTTCTTATGGAGTAAGCAGACTGTGTTGTCCACTCTTCGTATCCCATTGCCAGTCAAATACTCTACAGCTCTTTGGCCTAGGAGGAAACCCATGACTTCCACGGCTTCATCAACAGAAAGAAACTCCCAGTGAACCTTGAACACTTTGCACGGCTCAAATCCACGGTTCATCATCAACTCAACAAATGACCTGTCATATTCAACCGAGTCTGGCTCCCGCATCTTCTGGAACGTATTCTTCTCAAAAGCCCAGTTTTCTACGGCATATATGTGGCCGCCATCCACAAGAACGCGTTCTACTTCGCTGACGCAACGTTGCACGTCAAGAACACCTGACAGACTATGAGAAGCAACCGCAACATCCACAGTGGAGTCGGGAAGGGTAATCTTTTCGCAACAATCCTCCAGAACGTCTATGTTGCAGATGCCTTGATCCTTAATCTTCGACGTGATAATGGAAACCATCTGATGGGAGGGTTCGAGAGCGTAGACCTTCTTCGCCATTCTGGCAAGTGAAATAGCAAGGCTACCCGGCCCAGTTCCGACGTCCAGAACAACCTTGCCTGCTAGTGGGGTAAGGCCATTTATCAACTGATCCCAAGGCACTTCGGGTTGATAGGCCTTGTCAAGTCTCTCGTATACGTCCGCTCTTTCTGTGTAGGCTTCACGCCACCGCTCGGACAAGCGAGTCACAGTTAAAGCCTATGAAGATCATAAAATAAACATTTTCAAGGGAAATCGACCGTACTGAGGCAGTGCTTATCGGAGAAGATTAGGAATGGGAAGGGTCATTCATTTCGAGATCAATGCAGACAAGCCTCAGAGAGCGGTAGAATTCTACGAGAAGGTCTTCGGTTGGAAGATCGTGAAATGGGAAGGACCGGTTGATTATTGGCTCGTAACGACAGGCGAGAAGAACCAGCCCGGAATCGACGGCGCAATCATGCCGCGGATGGAGAAAGGAACCACCACGATCGTGATCGATGTTCCCTCAGTCGACGAATTCCTTGAAAAGATTACACGAGCCGGAGGAAACGCACTAACCGAGAAGACAGCCATCCCCGATGTAGGTTACTCAGCCTACTGCGAAGACACAGAGGGCAACGGTTTCAGCATTTATCAAGACGATCCATCGGCACGATGACCTCAGACCGGCAGGCATTAGCTCGCTAGCGGACCAGATATGCGACGAACAGATCTGCTGACCTGCCTGAGCATTCGCAGCGTATTCCAGGCATTCTGCTCACGTGTACCGTACGGAAGAACATTGTAGCCTCTTTCTCGACCAGTGCGGGGTCGAAGCCCAAGTGTAGGTCGTCCATCTCCTCCTGAAATTCTTTGAACGGGTGTTCACAGAGGTCTATGAATACCGCTTTCCCGTGATGTGTCAGAACGCTTCGGGTGCTGCGAAAGACTGTTCTCACGTCTGGACAATGATGCAACACTAACGTAGAAAACACGGCATCGAATCTGCTGGGAACGCTCAGATACCTCCGCGCGCATTTAATGCTTTCGGCAATGTTCTCAGCTACGCCCAGAAACGGCGTAATCTTACCGCTTTTCCTGCTCAAGACAGAGAGCATTGCGGGTGCAATGTCCATGGCGTAGAAGGACGCATCAGGTACATGACGAAGAATCTCATCTGCGACTCTAACCGTGAAGAAGCCTGAACCGGCACCCACATCCAGGATCTTGGCACGGGTTCCCAGTTTAGGCGGAGACAGCAGATGCTTGACTATGGAGTCTGTGATGTGTTGAATGCTGGCTTCGCCAAAGTATCCCAATACGATTTGATCTCTCTTCTCTGCTTCTTGTTCGGAAAAGTATTCAACTGCCTTGATGATCGCGTCTGCGTTCGGTGCCCCCAGTTCTTCTAAGAGCCCTTGGAGATTGACGCTATTCAGATAACTCTCAAAGCTTAGTGGATGCGACAAGGCTCTCACTGGAAAGAAAAAGTTAGCCTCAACTCGGCTTTCTGCCATAGACCTTTACGCTTACAACCGAATTCATAATCTCTTTCAAGACTTCAATCGGCATATTGAGATCTTCGATAATAGGTTTCGCTACGGAATCGTCAACCACCCATTCGCTGGGGAAACGCGTTTCTTCCATTATCTTTACTTCTTGGAAGCCGGCCTCCTCTATCAGCTCAATGTATCTGTCTCTCATGGCAGCGCCTGAGACGCAGCCAATGTATGCGGTTTCACTGTTTCCTACGGCTTCGGGAAGTTCTTTCAACAGGACAATGTCAGAGATCATTAGTCTTCCGCCCGGTTTCAGGACTCTGAACGCTTCTTGGAAGACTCTTTTCTTGTTTGGTGAGAGGTTGATGACGCAGTTCGAGATGATGACGTCAACTGTGTTGTCCGCCACGGGCAGGTTCTCGATCTCGCCGAGCCTGAACTCGACGTTTCTGTAGTTGCCTTCCTTGGCGTTTTCTCTGGCTTTATCTATCATTTCGGGCGTCATGTCGACTCCGATGACTTTCCCATTCTGCCCAATTTTCTTCGCAGCGAGGAAACAGTCTAGTCCTGTACCTGAGCCCAGGTCGAGAACGGTTTCTCCGTCTTTCAGAGATGCAAGTGCTACGGGGTTTCCACATCCAAGACTGAAGGCTCCTTTCGACACGGATTTCAGGTCTTCCTCGGTGTAACCTATCTTCTTACCAATTTCTGAGTCGCAGCAGGATGGGTCACAGCAAGATCTTTCTCTCTTGGCTATCTTGGCGTAGCCCCGCCTTACATTCCTTCTTATTCTTTCTTCCATGTTCGTCACTTTTCTAGGTGAGGATCTCTCTAAGCATGGGGCCGAGCATGTTCCTTATCGTGTCTCCGAGCCTGTCCGCCTTCATCATGATGATGCAACATACTTCGCCGCTTTGTTCACAAGCTATAACAGCAAGTTTGTCGTCTGGCTTCAACTTTGCCTTGTCTCTTACATCTTTTGGGAGAACTATCTGCCCCTTCGAATCTATCGAGACCACAGCTTCAACCCGGCAACAGCTCGCCTTATCACTCATGTGCTCAACCTTGGGCAAAGGATCATATTCCGAATATATAAATTTTTCTGAAAAATCTGAATTATCCCATGATTCGTTATTGACACTGGGCGAAGAGTCCAGAAAGATATTTTGGTAGATCACTATCATAGATTGAAGCAGAGCTCAGATATTCCAACCGAGGGATCCAGATTGATTGAGGAAGTCCCATGCGCCATGACAATTGCGGGTTCGGACAGTGGCGGCGGTGCCGGCATCGAAGCCGATCTTAGGACATTCGCATCTCTCGGAGTCTTCGGAACATGTGCCATAACCGCTGTCACGGCCCAGAATACCCTGGGCATCTTCGAGGTGTTCCCTATTCCCGCCACAGTTGTGCAGAGTCAGATCGAAGCCGTCCTTGAAGACATCGAAGTAAAAGCGGTTAAGACTGGAATGCTCTACTCGAAAGAGATCATGGAAGTCGTCTCTGAAGCCATTAAGAGATACGGTCTCAATGCTGTTGTTGACCCTTTGTTCCAGGCCGGTTCAGGTGAGTCCCTCATCAGAAAAAGGGACTCACAAGCATTGACCGATCTGATTGTTCCACGGGCACTGGTCTTGACGCCGAACAGGGAAGAGGCAGAACTGATCGCCAAGATGGAGATAAGGAGCCTTGAAGAGATGAAGGAAGCCGCAGAGAACATCTCAAGCCTAGGTCCAAAGGCGGTGGTGATAAAGGGCGGTCACCTTGAGGGAGACAAAGTCTACGACTTGCTTCACTTTGACGGCACATCGAAGGTATTTGAGAAACCCCGGATCGATGTTAAGCCACACGGTGGGGGATGCGTCTTCTCTTCGGCCATAGCGGGATACTTTGCGCTCGGCAATGACATTGCGAATGCTGTTGAGAAGGCTGAAGTGCTGATTCAAGAGGCTATCAGATATGCCCTCAAAGTCGGGCGCGGCAGGACCCCAGTCAACCCCATGGCTCATCTGAACAACGAGGCTGAGCGATTCCGCGTCCTGAAAGACGTAGCCTACGCGGCAGAAGTGATCGAGAGTCATCCGGAATTTCTGCCCTGGGTAGCCGAGGTGGGAACACAGGTTGGAATGGCCGTTCCTTATGCCGCTAGCCTAGACCATGTGGCAGCTATCGAGGGAAGGATTGTGAGACTCGGCGAGTCTGCAAGGGCTGTCGGCTGCGTCAAATTCGGGGTTTCAAGCCACATCGCACGCGTAATCTTGACCGTCATGAAGCATGATCCTAAAGTGAGATCCGCGATGAACTTTCGTTACGACCCTCGAGTCGTCGAGGCTTTTCGGAAAGCCGGCTTCAAGGTCTCAAGCTTTGATAGGACGCTTGAGCCTTCTAGAGTGAAATTGATAGAAGGCGGCACATTGGCCTGGGGAACTGAGGAGGCTATCAACCGCTTCGGAGGAGTTCCAGACGCAATATATGATGAGGGAGAAGTTGGAAAGGAACCTATGATCAGGGTCTTAGGGCCATCAGCGACTGCAACAGTAAGGAAAGCCCTACAAGCCTTTGGTTTCCTCTTACAGGTGACCTAAGCAGTCCGACTTATTCTCGAGGAAATGTATCTAGATCCTCTCGACTACTTCACGCTTGAGTCTGAGATAGCAGAGAAAGTTATCTAGGGGCACGTCGGGCGGTATGGTATGGTCAACGGTGGGAATATAGCCTCCCCCAAGCTCCATCATTGGTAAGATCTTCTTTTGGACTTCTCGTTTAATCGCTTTCTTGTCTTTTGTGAGCTCTTTTTTGTCTATCCCGCCGTACAAGGCCAGTTTCTCCCCGTGTTCTCTCCGGATTTTGACGGGGTCCATGTTGGCTGATGCTTCGAGTGGCCAATGGCAGTCTATTCCGGCCTCGATGAAATACGGAATCAAGACTTCTGTGTTGCCGTCGCTGTCGAGTTCAATGACTTTCACGCCGTGTTTGCGGAGGTATCTGATGATCCTTTCGTGTCTGGGCAGAAAGAACTCTCTATATATCTTCGGAGAGATTAACGGACCTTTCTTGAAGGCGAAATCCTCGTTGAGGATGAACGCGTCAACTTCGACTTCCCTTAATGCTTTCTCAGTTGCGTTGATGAAGAAATCGACCATGAAGTCCAGCATCTCATGTATCAAGCTTGGCATCCTGTAAAAGGCGACGGAGAGCCTTTCAGTGCCCATCATCTCCCGAAGGTTCCAGTACAATCCGCCGAAACCGCAGTTTTCCGTGAGGTAAAGCGGGTAGTCTCGACTGTGCCATTTCTTCTTTAGATCCTCCCAATTCTTAGGGTAACGGTTCGGATCATATGGATCAAAGTGGCTCTTCATCTCAAGGAAGTCCCTTCGGCCTTTCACAAAGAAATCTATGTATGTGTCCATTGAGGCTCGGGTGTCTCGGGCTGTGCCTTCCTTCAATGCCTTTCTGATCCGACCTTGCCTATCCCTGAATATAACGTATCGATCATCTTCCTCGATTTTCCGTTCGAAACCCGGGATCGGTCCCAAATCCAAGGGGATGAAGTCCCTCTTGTCTAGTCTTACGAAACTCGGTTCGCCCCTGAACCAGTCACCTCTAAGTTCGTGTTCACCTATGCCTTCTCGCAGCCACCTTTCGTACGTTTGCCCCCAGATGCCGAGTTCCCAGAAGGGGTATCTATCTGCCCTCTGGAAATTGACGGTTGCCAAAAATCTCTCTCGTTCGTTTATCTCGGTTCCCTCTCACATTGAGCACACATGTACTAGAACACGTAATTTCGGTGAATCGGACCTCAGACGCTAGCAAATCTGAGTTAAATCGCAACTTTGATCCATATTGCGGTGATGGCAGTTGGGTTTCAGAATCTGTCTAAGGATATGATCTCTTCCGGTCTCTTCCTTCGACTTGCTCCGGTGAATTCTTCATCTTTTGGATACCCTAGTGGCGTTATCGCAACGACATTCACTTCCTTCGGTATGCCGAGGATATTTTTGACCTCATTATTATTGAATGAGCCGATCCAGCATGTACCCAGTCCTTCTGCTCTAGCCGCAAGTACTAGATGCGTGAAGGCTATAGAGACATCCACGAGCATGCTCATGTCTCCCATGTACTCTCCTCGGTCGTAGTGGATGTTGTATCCGCACGCCACGATTGTGATCGGAGCGTCAGCTATGAAGCTTTGGTTGTGGCATGCTACCACCATCTGCTTTTTCAGATCTTCATCCTTTATGATTATGAACCTCCATGGTTGTCGGTTTGATCCAGACGGGGCAATTCTCGTAGCCTCCAAAACCCTTTCCAGAACTTCCTCAGGTATGGGATCTGGCTTGTACGACCGGATGCTCCTTCTAGTTCTTACCACCTCGTAAAAGTCCATCCTTCACCATCCCAGTTTTTCGTTACTAGTTTAGTGAGGATGCGAGCATAAATTTTACTTTTTGGATGCTAAGCGAGCCCAGGTTGATACTTGACGGATAAAACTGCCCCAGTTAGCAGTTTCCCCGTGTCTGTCCAATTGCCCGTAAGGCTATTAAGTGTGGTTGAGTCTTTAGTTCGAAGCATAAGTGAAAAGACGGGAACATGAGAAACTCGCACAAATTGGGGTTTAGGTGCAGTCCGTTGAATAGCCGCGTAATGGAGAAAGTTTCGGGGTTTGGGCGTGATTTGAGAGAGTATGCAGGTCCCTTCTATTATGGCGCTTCGACTAATGCCGCGGGCGGAGTTATTTTCGGGGTCTTCTCTTATTATTTCAATCCTCTGATTCCTATGCCACAGACGGTTTTCCATTTACTCTTGAGGGTTCTGTTTGGCGTGAGCGCCGGCGTTGCCTACAGCTTGGGAGCTTTCTGTTTCTCTCTGCCTTATGTCGATAAATTCTCAGGTTTCGTCGATAAACATGTTGAGAGTGAAACAGCTCGCGACGTTATCTACAGTTTTCTTTCAATTGGGGCAAGCTTACTCATCTTTCTTGTTTTCGCTCACATCTTGTTTTTTGTCTATCGCGGACGGTTTCCAGTCAAGATGAATAGTGACTGGACGTACGTTACCCTCCGCTGGTTCATCTCGTCCTTATCCTATACAAACTGGGCTGAAGTTGCCCTGATTCCGGTCTCAGGCATCTTGATAAAGGGATCTCTTAGGGTGGTAAAAGGACTTTTCCGTCGGCATCTCGAAAATTCGTCGGAGGAAGAAAACCTCAAAACGCCGTAGGGTTCTACCTCGCCGAGAGACAAGAGGAATCTGCCATTCGGCACCATCAGAATCTTCTGGTTCAGACAACCTTTAAGAGTTACTTAAGAAATGGCTGAGTTCTATATCATGATGGAGGCTGACTATGGCTGTCAATCCTGTGATCATATGTGATCTTGACGAAGCAATCCAAAGCCTGCCAGACCTCACATCGAAGATCGGGTTCAAACTTGAGAGCGTTCATCTCGCATTGGTTAAGCCTAACCTGTGCGGTCTTTACCATCCCTCACTGAGACTTCTATCCAGCATCATCGATTTTCTCATGTCATGTGCAGATTCAGTGGTAATCGGCGAGACGAGAAGCATGATGCACAACCCAGATGAACAGTTCCAAAGGCTGGGTGTAAACGCTCTCTTAAAGGACTACGCTGGACGTGTGAAAGCTGTCGACCTCTCCGACGACGAGTGGGTCAAAGTGCGCGTTTCCAATCCTCACGCACTTCGGGAGCTTACCTTTCCTAAGACAATCCTGGATTCCGATGTTCTCGTCAATCTCCCAAAGGTTGGAACTCACTCAACTACCCGTTTGACGTGTGCTCTAAAGAACCTCTTCGGTCTGCTTCCCCAAAAGCACAAGTATGTTACATATCACGGTCTGGGGATGAATAACGTAATCGCTGACATAGCTCAAGTAGTAAAGCCGGATCTGAACATCGTGGACGCTGGCAGCAAAGTAATCTTAGGTGTCGATGCGTTAGCCGTGGATATTGTGGCTTGCAGATTCCTGAATCTAGACCCATTGAGGGTTGAACATTTGAGGCTCGTTTCAGAGGATCGAGGCGAACAGCTCGAGAGTTGCCTGAAAAAGATAGAGATAGTTGAGGTTTAGCCGTTACTCCGCTGAGAGATCAGTCCAGTAACGAGTCTGGAAATCCACTTCAACCTTGATGATCACTTCGAGTAGCGCTGCTGTTCCAGATTGCAGAGATTTTTCAGCTCTTCTGATCGCTGGGATAATCTCATCTGGATGTTCGACTCTTTCGCTGTAACCGCCTAAAGCCTCCACTACCTTTGCGTAACTTCCCGAAAGCACCGATGTCGTCGGAGTCGACTTGAAGTATGTTCCCATTCCAGAGTTATTCAGAAGCATTGTTAGTATGGGTATCTTCTCCCTGACCGCTGTTTCGAAGTCCATGCCTACCATTCCGAAAGCTCCGTCGCCCATTACGTTCACGACCATCTTGTCAGGCTGAGCTAGTTTGGCTCCCATTGCGGCGCCTAGTGAGTAACCAAGCGTACTGTGATGCCCCCAACCCAAGTATCCTCTTGGGGCGATCGCCTCGTAGAATGGTGCTAACTGGTCTCGAGGGCATCCCGCATCATGCGTCACGATAGTACTCTTTCTATTGACTGCATGCATCAGATCCCAGACAATGCGGTACGGATTGATCGGAACTTCGTTAGATGTCAGTTTGGGCATCCATTCTCGCAACCACTCCTCCTTGACAGATCGGATTTCTTCTATCAGATGCAGCTTGACGGATCCGGTTGCTCCTTGTCTCTTTGCTTCCTCTATCAGTTGCCTCAAGACCAGTTTGCTGTCGCCGATGATGACGTAGTCAGCTATGTAATCCTTGTTGATGTCGGACTCGTCGATGGTGGATTGAACGATAACTTTCCCCTTCGGAATTGGTGCCCCAATGAGGATGTTTGGTAGTCCCCTCGTGAGGCTGGCTCCTATCGAGAAGATAAGGTCTGCCTTGCGTAGGAAATGGGCTGCGGGTTTCCCTCCGGTTCTGCCTCCATTCCCCACTGAGAGAGGATGGTCCTCCGGGAAGACACTTTTCGCCTTCAAAGTCGTCATGACAGGTGCTTGAACAAGTTCGGCGAACTCACGGAGTTCCTCCCAGGCACCGGCGTAGAAGACTCCTTCCCCAGCGTATAGTAGCGGATTCTTTGCGGCTAATAGGGCTCTTACGGCCACCTTGATATCGTGGGGGTCGCCAGAGCTTTTCCAACCCTTAACCGGCTTATACTCAAACCATTCACAATCGGGCTCTTGGTCTGCAACATCCGTCGGCAACTCGAGGACAATAGGCGAGGGCCTTCCAGACCTCAGGTATGTGAAAGCTCGCCTCATCAACTCTGTAACCCGTTCGGCAAAGTTTATCGTTTCAACCCATTTTGTAACCTTATGTAATGTGAACAAGGTGTCGAAGTCTTGGATTGGCCTTGATCCCAACATTCGTCTCGGCGATTGATCCGTGAAGAGTAACATCGGCACCAGATCCGCAAAGGCTTGAGAGAGCCCTGAAAAGGCATTCTCAATTCCAACTCCTCCGGCTACTAGGGCTACGCCTGGTTGAAGGCTAACCCTAGTGTATCCATCAGCCATGTTGACGGCTACTCTTTCCTGTCTAGTGAGTATGGTCCTTATCCCTTCTTCAGCTGAAGCGTTTATGAGTGCGTTTGGTGGAAAGCAGCTCACAAACTTTACGCCTTCGAGCTTCAAGATTCTGGCTACGGCCTCGGATGCCTTCACATGGTTCACCGCAATTTGATGTGCCGGAACTTGATTAAAAATGTTCGATAATCGCAGGTTGAAATGCGATCTATGCACAAAGTGACCCGCGAGGTTCGATCACAACTCTTATGCGATCTTCACAGGATCTAAGAGATGCAAGTAACTGTTAGATAAGAGAACAAATCCTGTACTGGCACAGTGGATGTTGAAAATGAAGTCGTACTTAGAAGAAGTGGATTTTGAAACGATAAAGCAGCGGTTTGATGCTTTCTGGGAGAGGAAAGTTCTGGATAGACCACTTATCTACATCACCGCTCGTAGACAGAAGCAGGAGGAGATAAGGCTTCCAACTCTGAAGAGTATCGAAGAAAGGTGGACGAACGTGGAGTACGTTCTAAAAAGGACCGAATCGCATTTAAGAAATACTCTGTTCCTTGGAGATGCACTTCCTTGCTACTGGCCTAATCTTGGGCCTGACCACTTTACTGCTTGTCTCGGCGGAAACCTCGCGTTTAGAGATGAAGAGACATCTTGGGCTGAGCCGTTCCGTCTGGATCTATCGGGATACGATCCTGTCCTAGATATAAATTGCAGATGGTGGAAGATCATGAATGAGTTGTTAGATTCCCTTTGCCAAGTGGGGGAAGGCAACTTCCTATTGGGAATCCCTGATCTACACTATGGAGGCGACTCTCTAGTGGCCACTGTGGGTGCTCAGAGGCTGGTTCGGCACCTCTTTCAAGAACCCGAAGAGGTGAAGAGGTTGATCAATAGATTGACAGACGTGTGCATCGCCATGTTTGAATCCTATTATGAAAAAATCTCGCGAGTTCAGAAGGGATCCATCACCTGGATACCAGCCTACTCCAGGGGGAGATACTTTGCTCTGCAAGACGATTTCTCCGGTTTGGTTTCCCCAAGGATGTTTAGGGAATTCTTCCTGCAGGAACAAGAAACGCTCTCGAGATACTTGGACAACTCTATCTTTCACCTAGATGGCCCCATGGCTTTGGGAAACCTAGACATACTCCTCCAGATGGAAGCCCTTGACGGTATTCAGTGGGTTCCCGGAGCCGGGGCCGAACCCATGTCTAGATGGGTAGATGTATGCAGAAAGGTACTTGACGGAGGCAAATGCCTCCAGATAGGATGCACGCCGAACGAAGTGGAGTTTCTACTCTCCAAGCTGAAGCATGAGGGGCTATTCATCAGCACCAATTGCAGCACAGAAAGAGAAGCGAGAAATCTCTTAAGAATAGTAGAAAGATGCCACAAATAGTAGGGGACTGGTCACAAACATCCAGAGAATAACATGCAGACCGCGTAAAACCACCTTTCTCAACACTTAAGCGTTGCATACGGCAATTCTTCTGTCGTGAAGTACGGCTATGGCAAATCTTATATATCGCCCTTGTTCAGACGGGTACTCTGAAGGTTTCAGCATGGAATTGATCATGTTCACCAAGATGCTGAAGAATACTGGAAATCTTGCACTTGACCAAGCCGCTGACTATATAGCCGATATGGGCTTTGTAGGAGCCGATCTAACTGTGAGGGAGGAAGGATATGTCCTTCCGGAAGAAGCAACAAAGCATCTACCTGGAGCAATCGAAACATTCAGATCGAAGGGGCTGAGCGTGCCTATGATCACGACGAACATAGTTGATGCAAATAAGGGCTATGCCGAAGAGATCTTCAAGATGGCTTCCCAATGCGGAGTCAAGTACATAAAACTGGGCTATTGGAGATACGAAGGCTTCGGTAAGATTAAAGAGCAAATCGAGAGAGTGCACAACCACATTCTCAGAGAACTCTACGAATTGACTAAAGAATACGGTGTCACTGCTGGCGTTCACATTCATTCAGGAGACTACCTGAGTGCCAACCCACTTGTGCTTTGGATGCTCCTTCAGAACTTCGATCCCGATTACCTGTGTGCTTACATCGATCCGGGCCATATGGCTGTTGAAGGAGGCCTATCTGGATGGAAGATGGGCATGGACATGCTTCAGGAGCACATCAAGATGATGGCGGTTAAGAATTTTGGCTGGTTCCAAGAAGGAGACGACAAGACTGGCCAGAAGAAGTGGCGAGCTCATACGGTTCCTCTATCAGAGGGCATTGTTCCTTGGCCGGAAGCATTTCAGTACCTTCATAAGATTGGCTTCGACGGACCAGTATCGGTTCATAGCGAGTACGAACACTTGAATTTTGGGAGTTTGATCCGCCAGACAAGGGAAGATCTAGCATATCTGAAGGGTGTTCTGGAAAGGATCTAGCCATGTCGAAATCCAGGTGCCTGCACGGTGTTGAGGACGAAAAATGTTGGATTCAGACATTCAGATAGTAAAAGTGGAACCATTTTATAGAACAGACAAATTTCGCGCTCCTTTGAAGTTTGGCAGCGTAGTTGTGACCGATTCTACTTCGCTTATCGTAAAGGCTACTGTTCAAAACAAGGGAGGCAAGACTGCCGAAGGCTGGGGAGCCATGCCCTTAATGGATAAGTGGGCATTTCCTGATCCGTCTGTTTCTCATGAAAAGAAGTTTGAGGCGATGAAGCAGATCGGAGAGAGAACGTGCAAGATGCTGGAGAAGCATTCACGCAGCAGTTTTGCCCATCCAATCGACATAATGTTGGCGGCAAAGGACGACATCCTTAGGCTCGCCAAAGAAGTTGATAGAGGGGTCGGATTGGAGGTTCCTATGCCGATTCTAGGGGTCCTCGTATCTACCTCTCCAATAGATGCGGCGCTTCACGACGCGTTCGGCCGTGTCAACGAGATCTGTTCTTATGATGGGTATGGACGAGGATACATGGAACACGACCTTAGCTTCTATTTGGGAGAGGAGTTCCGGGGAAGATATATCTCTGATTATTTTCGATCCGGTTATAGGGAAATACTTCCAGTTTTTCACTTGGTCGGAGCTCTGGACAAACTAACCAAAGATCAGCTAGACGCCAGTGATCCTAGAGACGGTCTGCCCGTAAGCCTCGAAGAATGGATTGAAAGAGACGGCGTCTTCTGCCTTAAAGTGAAATTAAGCGGCGTAGACATCGACTGGGATGTTCAAAGAACCAAGGCCGTAGCTGAACTATCTTCTGAAGCCCTTAAACAGAGGGGACAAGAGAGATTCTATCTTTCTGTTGATTCCAACGAAATGAACCCAAATCCCGACGCCACACTTGAGTACCTCAGGAAATTGAAGGGAATCTCGCCAATGGCATTTAGGAATCTACTCTACTTGGAGCAACCGACAGAGCGCGACCTTGGTCGTCACATGTTCAATATGAAGAAGGTTGCGAAGGTCAAGCCGGTGCTGGCTGATGAAGGCGTAACAGACCTGGAAAGCTTCGACTTAGCTCTGAAGCTGGGTTGGTCGGGTGTTGCGCTGAAAGCCTGTAAATGGCATTCGTCCAGTCTTCTATACGTGTCGAAGATGAAGCATTATGGCGTTCCGTACTCAATTCAAGATCTCACTTGTCCCGGCGTAGCATTGGTGCACTCAGCAAGCCTAGCTGCTCGCACAGATCCAATAAAAGGGTTCGAGTACAACGCTAGGCAGTACCTTCCATTCGCCTACAGCGAAATCCAAGATAGGCACAAAAGCCTGTTCAGGGTGAAGGATGGAATGGTCCGAACGGACTCGCTGCAGCGTGTAGGTCTCGGCTTTTCGATAGAAGGAATTGACGTATAATCTAGGCGCAGTTTCCACCAACATATCATCAGCAAGATCTTAAGACGATCGAAGCAATATCCAAGAAAAAAATAAGCGAATATCACGCCAAAAACACTTTTATCCCCGAAATGTATTAGACCGTTGGCTTTACTACCGGTTGGATCGTGGTGTACATGAGGAAGACAATCTCTCCGATCCTCGTTTCAATAGTAATATGCGCAGCAATATTCTCCTTTGATTATGGTAGCCTCTCGCCTGAGGCTACTGGCGACCTAGAGGACGCGCGGGTAGTTCCCTTAACGATCAAAGTAATCTTGGTAGGTCCCTACTTCAACTCTAGGATCATAGATGTTTCGCTCCTCAATTCTCTTATTCCCCAGAACAAGTCGAACTTGATCCTTGTGGATGAGATGAACACGGGTGTCTCCTACAATTTTAGCTACGAGTTTTCGTTCGCAACTTCATCTTTCATGACCGAAATGATCCAGTTTCTGAAAACTATTGAGGAGCAGAAGGAGCAGGAGAACCCGTGGTTCTACCTTTATGAGGAGCAAGAGGACTGGTTCGTCACTGTTCCTGCAAAAATCGAGGCTTACATATATGATGCGAAGGCTGTGGAGAACTGGCTTATTGAGCGTATGGACGAGTTTGGGGGTTTTCCTGAGAACGGTTATGTCTTCGTGATAGCAGACCTGCGGGACTTGCCATCCATCTCATACAATGAAATGAGGGAGTTCCTGACGGCTAGGACGTACGGCGTGACCCCGTCGCCCGTAAGGGCACATTATTATGGTCTTAGCTATACGGACCTAGACCGGGGTTACAGTCTAAGGTATAGAGACCTAGCGGTTGGGTGGGGAGGCTCAGAGAGAATGTGGTTCTTAGACCTCAGCGCCGGACCGACCTTCGTGTCTCCGTGGCTTGACCTCCCGATACAGGTTGTGGAGAAGGATCAAGGTGTGGATCCTTATACTTCCCTTGGTGTCTCGTGGCTCACGGAGCTTTTGGGAGACTATATAATGGAGTTTGTCTACAACCTAGCAGCTCCAAACTTCGTTTACACCCCACTTCTGAGCAGAAAATACCGGATAGAAGTGAACATCTTTGATTACAGAATTAACGAAGAAAGGGAACTCGTGCCGATAAGACGAACATTCGATGCAAGCATCGTTCAAGGAGCAGTCAAGACGCTGGTGCCCTACTCGGATGTCGAGGTCAACGTCCAATTCATGAACGTATCAGAATACACAGACCTAGACACTCTAATGAGGGCAAGCCGCGGATTCCTCAACTCTTGGATTCATAAGTACCTGTTCCTCGAACCGATGAACCTCTCTTACATAGATGCCGTGCCCATATACGAGTATCTGAAGAAGAACATGGACAGATATGTCCCGAATTCCATAAGGGACGAGAACGAGTATGTGGTGCCCGTTTTTGCGTTCGCCCTTGGCGATGATACCCATTTCTCCTTCAAGTATAAATGGCTGGTTATGAAGCCGGGTTTGGAGACAGGAGCCATATGGGGCGCTGCTTTTAGGGAGCTTATCCTTGTCGGCTTTAGCCAGAGGGATTTCCTACGCGGTAACTATGTGGAACCAAAGCAGGAAGATAGAGGCTTCGGCTTCACGCAGGCGGTGATCCACGAAGTAGGCCACGCACTTGGTCTAATGCATCCTCATACTTATAGTGATCTAGGGGATTTTGTAAACTCGGCCATGAGTTACTATGCCTATGAGTACAACTTCAGCGTCTTCGATAGAGATGCTCTTCAGAGAATCCACGTGGATAGGCTTGCCTCAGAACTCCTCAGAAAAATCATACAAGTCAAGGGAGCCTCTGCGAGAGGGATTGAACCCAAGGAAGGGATCTCAAGCTTCATGAACCGGGTAACGACCCTACTCACTGCGGTTGATCACGAATATTCCAGGATGAATTATACTGGGTCACTAAACATCGCGTTCGAGGCAAGCGCATATGTTGATGAGGTCCTAAGTGAAGTTCGTGAAGCACCCAGCTCTATTGAGGAGTTGATCTCCGAATTGAAGGATAAGATGATGGAGATAAAACGCCTAAACGAAACCTACGCCACACTTCAAACAGAACACAGTGCCTTAAAAGAAAGCTATGATGATATGCGGAGAGAGCTTAGCGATCTTAAGGATAGAAACGCCCGCCTAGAGGAGGATCTCCTCCAAACCCGACTCATACAGTACGTCTTCCTTTCAGCAGCCGTAGCCTTCCTTGCATTGGCAATATTCGTTTCGAGAAAGAAATGGGCTTCAACCAACTAGAAGACGCTCAAACTACTATATGACTATATTATTGCGACATCAATTAAGTAAAGGGCTTTACTGGGCCCATTGTGACACGATCATTGATGGTGAGAAGCTTAGATGTCAGAAACCGAATCTAAGCGGCTTATCATTCCAGTTGTAAGAATTTATGCGTCACGGATTGGACGTACTCAATGCTTGGCCGTCCGACTTCATCCTGAAGCTAGCAGTCGCAGCAGAAAAGGCTGTTGGGACGAGGATTTAGATGGATCGTTTGGAATCGTCACATCTCTCAGGCTATCCCACGCCGAACTCTGCAAGGATATCCTTTTTTTCCCGGTCTCGTTCTAGGACGTATAATTGATTTCTTTGATCAATTCGACGACGAAATCGGCCGTCTTCGGTATATAGGTTTCGTTCATATCCTTGAATCCGGCGAATTCTTCGGGGCCTTCCTGAAGGAGTAGAAGAGCCGGTATCCCCCTCTCTCTGAAGGGCCAATCGTCCGTCGCGTTACTCTCACCAAATCTTGCCTCTGCAAACTTCTTCTCCTTCATCTCCGGCCGCTTCAGAATCTTAGGGATGAGGCCTTTATAGAAGTCGTTCGGCGCAACGATGAAGAATTCCTGAAAGCTGTTGTAGACATCATCTAGGTTGATGACGGCTTTTATCCGGTCCAGCTCATCCTTCTCCTCTCTCATGGTGATGTAGTATCGGCTGCCCACCATGTTGAATTCTTCAGCTGCGAAAGAGATGAAGCGAATTGTCTTCTCGGTCTGTAGGTTCATGAGCTTCTCAGCCACCTTCATAACCGCTACCACTCCGGAGCCGTTGTCAACTATGCCGATAACGTCGCAGTCGGTCAGCACAGTGTCATGGTGGGCACAGACAATTATCTCGTCTTCGTTTTTTCCCTTCTTGGTCGCTATAATGTTAGCTGTGTTAGCGCCTGTGAGAAACCTGGTCTTCACTGAAGCTTGAATTCGAACGGGCTCATCGCTGTTTCTCCATCTTTCAAGATCGCTCTTCGAAACCGATATGTACGGCATGTCGTGCATTGGACTGGGCAGAGATCCATGACCGTAGTCCTCCAGAAGGTATCCAAGATCCTGACCATCATCGCCGACAACGGCATACTTGTTCACACGAGTGATGGTACCTGGTCCCCAAGGCCTAATTTTTCCGCGGTACTTCACTCTCCCGTCTATTCCCGTGTTGTGTGTGCTACCGGACCACATCACTCTTTCAGCTGCAACCTTTCTGCCGCTATCAGCCTCCACTATTTTGGGTGGCTCCAGGAGCTCCCAGCCTATGAAATTGAACCGTTGGATATCTACATCATAGCTCATAGCTTGATAGACGTCAGCTATCTTCTCGATGAAACCGGCTTCGAATGGCGTACCTGATACACGAGGAACCATCCTTATCAGCGGATAGAATTCCTCAATTAGTTGGCTTGTCTTAGACATGTGGACACACGACGTCTTTGTATGAAAAAGCAATAAAAGCCTTGCGACTTGGACCATTTCAAGTAACGAAGCAGGAACCCGTCAGTTAAGAGCCTCAATCATCAAACTCTTACCGCATTAGGTTGGTGAAGAATTGTAGATATGAACCCTTCTGCCTTTTGACGGATGTCCTTCTCTTTCCCGTTTGTAGGACGCTACCGGCGTCGAACATTCTACTTGATCTCATTCATGCATTTTCTCTCAAAAACCAGAGGATAACTATTTATGCTTTGAAACCATTTGCTCAAATAGCGGAGTAACTGCATCAGCATTGAGGGTTCGTCGTTGTGCCCATTCTTCGCTAGAAGAGTTGGACAAGGCTATGAGTGTTGAGTTAGAGGATGAGGAGGGAGTGGTTAAGGGTCCCCACTATTTCCTCCTTAGGCGCTATCCCCTAGAAAAGTTGGAAAGAGAAGTCTACGAACTCCTAAAGGAAAGAGGACCCATGCCCTTATCCGCCATATGGAGAAACTTTGACTGCCACCTCTGGGAGGTCTCCGCCGTTCTCAGGAGATTGAAGGAGAAAGGCCTGGTGCAGGAATCGGCTTCAACGCCTGAGGCTTACCAAGACTCCGACGTTCTGGTTTAGGGCTCTCCACCATTCTAGGTTAGAACCTAGATCTTGCCTATATTCATGACGGGTTTGTTGCTGGCACGGAGAATAGATTATTATCTGCATTCATAATCTACCAAAAGAGCAAGTTTCGGGCAGAATCTAGGCAAGTATTTTGATGAAAAGCCTAAAACGAGCCTAAAAAGATCATGTTGACTCGCACGGCGGTTAGTTGATAATTTGCGCTTACAGTTTACGCTTTTCAAGACAAAACGCAGTCCTCTACATTTAGAATCACCTAGATACGTTTATCTATTTATGAACCCCATCCTACACTAGGATAGTAGGAAGAAGAGGCCGGAACATGGCCGCAAGGTACAAGCGCTATATCGAACTGAACAGTAAGTACCTTAAAGATGCGGAAGCTGCTTTAACCCGAAGGGATTATCTTCAAGCGTCGGAGAAGCTCTGGGGAGCCGCAGCTCAAGCCGTGAAAGCTACAGCTGCGAAAAGGGGGGTGACTATTCGAAGTCACGAGAGGCTGTGGGATTTCGTCGAGAGGCTGGATCAAGATTACCCTGAATGGCGCCTCGCCGAGAAATTCTCTATAGCAAGTGCCCTTCACACAAACTTCTACGAGGGTTGGATGCCGCCAAGAATAGTCGAAAGGAACGCTGAGGCAGTCAAGGACCTAATTGAAAGATTAGTCTCGCTTCTTTAAGAAAGCATGGGGCTAGGGTTTATACTTTCGTTTATAATATTCGCAAAAAGCAAAATTTAGGCAAATAACCGCGCAGAAAAACGAGTTGAAAAAACAAAAATCTGGAGTGATCAACGTTATTAGAAATGGTAAGTGAAAGATTTACATGGCAAGATTTAACAATTCTTTCAAGGATATGAAAGGTCTTGCTTGACCATGTAAGTCAATAGCCAACGTATCTAACAAAACACAAATACTATTAGAAACAAATCGAGTTAGGAATGCAAATATCCATTAATTCGGGGCGCGCTTGTTTTGCGTGGTGCGAGGGATTGAACGGTGATCTGCTGTTCCGCATTCTGTTTCTCGTTCTCTTTGTTCCGGAGATAGGCATTAGAGGCTACTATACCCGAAGGGCAAGAGCTACAAGGGAAAGCCGTTCGTGGACGGGACGGCTGAGGGATACTGTTCAGGCCGAAGGGAGAACAGGGGCCATTCTCTTGATTGGCCAAGGCATCTACTTGATTATTGCGGTGTTACTCCACCTGCTCTTATCACCCAGTCCTCTTTGGTTTGACCTCCCCGTAGCAGATTGGCTGCGGTGGATTGGCGTAGCCTTAGGGGTTTTGTCGCTACCCTTTCTTGCTTGGGTTCATTATACCCTCGACAAGCATTGGGACGTTTCTCTATCACTCAGAAAAGACCACGTACTCGTAACAAGTGGACCATATCGGCGGATTCGACATCCGATGTATACCGTCTACATGGTGTATTTCTTTGCTTGGGTGTTGGTTTCAGCCAACCTACTCCTGCTCATCAATTACCTTCTTACAATTCTGCTTATCACACTACGAATCCCTAAGGAAGAGCAAATGCTGCTGGAGAGATTTGGCGAGGAATATCGTGCTTACATGAAACGGACTG
>Ga0315312_1000395_pt1 | contig 55953 bp, 53 predicted proteins | sample TDP7_MG_FD_203629 | JGI IMG/M metagenome (GOLD analysis project Ga0315312, IMG submission 203629) | Freshwater sediment microbial communities from Lake Towuti, South Sulawesi, Indonesia - TDP7 | ecosystem: Environmental > Aquatic > Freshwater > Lake > Sediment | place: Indonesia: South Sulawesi... | reverse complement strand
AAATTGAACACATGAAAGAATTTTAAAAATTTGTCAAAGCTTACAAATATCTTATAATATATTACCGACGGGCGCATCTTTTAAAGATAGTATTTTCACGCATTATTCAGGTAAAGGGCGACCCACCTAACCCTGATACTTACTCCCGGATGTTAATTACCGAGCCTTCATAAACAGATATATTAGATGATATCTCGGCATTATTGCCAATAATACAGTTTACCAACTTGACATTTCTTCGTACATACACCCCATCCCAGAGGATGCAATTTCTCAACCTCGCTCCCTCTCCAATTACACAACCGTTTCCTATCGTGCTTAATCCTTCAATTAATACGTTATTCCTAATTCTACAATTTTCCCCGATTACACAAGGTCCTCTTATTTTTCCGCCGGGAGCAATCTTAGTTCCCTTGCCCACCCAAATATTCCTGCTTCTCTTCTTTCCCGGAATATCCAATTTTATTCTGCCCTCCAGGACATCATTCTGACCACGGCGATATTCCAACAAATTCCCGATATCGCACCAGTACCCTTCTGTCTCATAACCAAATATCCTTTCTCCTCTTTTTAGAAGCTCTGGCCACACGTCCCGAGCAAAATCGCAAAATTTGCTGTCGGGAATATAATGGAAAATTTCTGGCTGAAACACGTAAATTCCTGTATTAACTGTATTACTAAAGACGCTACTCCAGGAAGGTTTCTCTACGAACTGCTTAATCCTACCTGTTGCATCTGTCACAGTAACACCATATTCAAAGTGAGTATCCACACGCTTAAGAACCATAGTGGCAAAGGCCTTTTTTTTCTTGTGAAAGCTTATAACATCAGTCAAGTTAATGTTAGTCAAGCCATCGCCGCTCATCACCAAAAAAGTATCGTCAAAGTAGCGTTCAACTTTCTTTACTCCGCCAGCTGTACCCATTAGTTCCTTCTCTTCAGAATAATTAATTTTGATACCTAACCGGGAACCGTCTCTAAAATAGTTACGGATCATCCCTCGGTGGGCATAAAGATTTATAACGACCTCTCTGATATTATGCTTTCTCAATAGTTCAAGCACGTGTTCCAGGACGGGCTTATTTACAATAGGAAACATCGGCTTGGGGATACTATAACTCAAAGGACGCAGCCTTGTCCCTATCCCTGCCGACATAACCATCGCTTTCATAGTCCCACCTTACAGGCACAAGGCCCTACAGTATAAATTTCAAATTCCAAATTCCAGATTTCAAATTACGCACACGGAATACTTTCAAGCATTATAAAGAATTTTCTTGCCTATTGCAAGTAGCTTTTCTGTTTTGCCGGGCTCATCCGTCTCCACATAGACTCTCAATACAGGCTCTGTACCGGAAGGCCTCAAGAGTAACCAGCTATCGTCCTCCAAAACAAACTCAATTCCGTCGTAAGTCTTTATCTCTCTTATGGGAATGTCCAATAGCCTCTTGGGCGCTCTCTTGTACGATTCCTGGACAAACTCTTTTTTACCCAAACTCTCCCACTTGGTGTTGGCCAATTCGAAGTCAACCCTCTTGTAGAATGATTTCCCGAACTCCTTCTCCATATCTCGCAACAAAATTGAGAGCTTTTTCTTTGTCCTCGCTACCATTTCAATAAAAAATAGGGATGATAATAGCCCGTCCCTCTCTGGAATGTAATTCCGGTAGCCATATCCGCCACTCTCTTCCCCCCCAATAAGAATGTCTTCCTTTAACATCAAATCTGATACATACTTAAATCCAACCGGGACCTCCTGAAATTTTAGGTTGCACTTCCTCGCAATTCTCTCACTCAAATAACCTAAAGAAATAGTCTGAACTACCTTGCCTGTCCATCCTTTCTCCCTTACCAGATACAGAAGAAGTAAAGGAAATACAAGGTGGGGAGTAAAATAGTTGCCTTTTTCGTCAATCACACCTATCCGGTCAGCATCGCCATCAGTCGCCAGTCCGAGGTCAGCACCTGTCTCTTTCACCTTATTCTTTAACTCCTTTAAATACTCCTCTATCGGCTCCGGATTTACTCCTCCGAATAGCGGGTCTCGCCCAGCGCGGATAGTAAGCACATCACAATTGGTATCTTTGAGCATTTCCTGAATATAACTGTTCCCTACACCGTGCATTGGGTCAGCAACAATTTTCAAATTGGCTTCTTTAATCAGCCCAAAATCGGTAAAAGATTTCAATGTCGCCAGATAAGATGGAACCAAATCTTCTTCAATTATCAATTCGGAATTAATGGTATCGGGTATTTTGCTACGATAAAGGTTCTTCTCAATTTTTTTCGTAATTTCTTCAGTAGCTGGCCCTCCGTAGGGAGCTTTAAACTTGATACCACAAAACTCAGGAGGATTATGTGAGGCAGTAACCATTACCCCGCCACTGCATTTCCTTTCCACTATGGCAAAAGAGACGCAAGGTGAAGGAACCGACTTGTCGCTGAGAATAACTTTAATTCCATTTCCAGATAATACTTCAGCGATAAGCAAAGCATATTTCTCGGCAAGAAAACGGTTATCGTATCCCACAACCAATCCCTGCTCTTTCTTTGCTCCTCCTTGCTCGTTGACATAGTCAGCTATTGCCTGAGCCACGATTTTCACATTAGCAAATGTGAAATCGTCAGCAATAACTCCTCTCCACCCATCCGTACCAAATAAAATAGGGACAGCGACCATTTAATTAAATAGGGACAGCGACCATTTTTGCGGGCGCACTTTTACGGGGACAAGCCCCTACACTACAAATCCCCCATGTTCATTTGCACATTCGGTCAATCGGCCCTCTATGTATACATTCTTAATTTGGGAGCTCTTCTCAACTTCTCAACCAGTCTCTTTATTTCTTGCCCTTTCCCTTTCGGCAGGACCAACGTCACATCTTCCGTAGAGATAATAATAAGGTCGGATATTCCAATCGCAGTTAGCAGTCCTTTCCTGTTTACCATTATGCAGTTTCGGCTATCTATGGTTGAAACTCTCCCAAAAATAGCATTCTTATTCTCATCCCGGGAAAGAAATTTCTCCAACGACTCCCAGGAACCCAGGTCTTCCCAGAAGAAATTGGCAGGAATGACAAGGCTATTCGTTGCTTTCTCCATTATCCCGTAATCAATTGACACGTTAGGCAGTCGGGGATAGAGTTTATTTATGTTCCCCGAAGAAATCGTTTCTAATCCCCGGCAAAGGGAGGGCATATAGTCCTCCATCGCCTTAAGAATCACTGACTTCTTCCACACAAACATTCCGCTATTCCAGAAAAATCTGCCACTTTTGAGAAATTTTTCCGCTTTTTTCCTATCCGGCTTCTCTACGAACCTCTTGACCCTGAAAACCTGTCCTTCCGCTCTTTTACCTGCCTCAATGTAGCCATATCCCGTTGCGGGATAAGATGGCTTGATACCTATAGTTATTAGACTTTCCGTCTCTTGGGCAAGAGCGGCCGCTTTTTTCATAGCATTGATAAATCTCTTCTGGGACTTAATCATGTGGTCTGCCGGCAGAACAACCATAACAGCATTGCCTCTAATCATTTTCGCCGCCAGACCAACACAGGGTGCAGTGTTCCTGCCCACTGGCTCAGAAATTATATTCTTTCTAGGCACCTGCGGCAGTTGGCGCTCCACAATTTTTCGCAGAGAACTCCTGGTTACCACAAGAACATCTCGAGCAGGAATAAGTGGCCTAATCCTCTCCACAGTTTCCTGCAAAAGGCTCTTTCCACCGGTAAGGGAAATGAGATGTTTGGGAAAACTCTCTCTACTCAAGGGCCAGAACCTCTCCCCTTTTCCTCCCGCCATAATCACTGCCTTAACTACCATTTCCATGCCTACTTTGGTTACCTACTTAGTAATTCTTTGATGAGCTCTTTATTCAATAGCTTCAACTCTCCCTTATCTACTAAGAATCGTTCAACATCTTTCCTAACTCTTGCAAAATCGACCTTAATCATTTTTTCTAGCAAAAATTCTCTAAAATTCGTTTCTGTAACAACTATTTTCTTAGATTCTGTTTGAGCAATAGCATTATTTAACAAGATAAAATTTGGCAAAATCTTCTTTCCTAAATACCATACCAAATCATAAAAATCTCTTCCTTTTACATACTTTCTAAAAAAACAAGCGTAGATCTTTGTGGCATAAAGAGAAGCAATGTCGTAATGAGTTACCGTGAAAACGAACACTTTGCTGATTAAAGAAATATCTGTCTCCCAGCCCTTTGGTGGTCGAGCATCTATTTCTATCCCGATGGACAATTTTTGTTCTCTCATATCCGACAGTCCTAAAGCCATCAGGATGTTCTTGAATCTGACCAATATTCTTTGAACAGTTCTGAGGTCATTTTTTTTCACATCGACATCGAACCCATACTTTTTTAATTGATACTCAATGGCTCTTGAAAATTTAATAAAATTATAGCCTTTTCCCCGGATCAAGGAAAAATCGAGATCTTCGGAAAAACGTCTCAAGTCAAAAAGAATCCTTAAAGCAGTTCCACCTACAAATGCTAAATGTCCAAACATACCAATGTCGTAAAGGGTCTTCAATATGATCAACTGCAGATCCTCTCTCACAAGATGAATTCTTTCTTCTCGACTCATATTCTCATTTAGATGGGACTTAATAATATCAAGCATCGACTATTCCACTTTCATAAATTCGCAAAAAGAGTAAACTATGTTCAGAAGTCTCTTGTTACTAAAAACTTCAGCGAACATTCTGATTTTCTGCCTGTCAAGGTCAGATAGGTTCTGGAATCGATATGACTCCCTGAAAATGTCGGGGTGAGCTCCAGAAAAATCAGAAAGATTCAAATACAAAAAGTCAGCAATGGCCTTTTCTGGTTCAGCGATAAAAAAGGGATAGCCACTTTCGTCTCTCGTCTCCCTGAATCCAACAAAACAGTCTACATCAATATGTTGATAACGAAAAGTCCCAAAATCGTTTTGGAAAGTGGATGTCTTCTTTGTGGTAACAGAGGTCACATCCTCTACTTTTTCCGGGATAAGGCCGTAAAAAGACAAGGCATACTCGGTACTGAGGTAGGAAGGAGAAAGCAATTGATTCGCAATAAAAGGGCGTGAGAGGTTTATTTTCCTGTCTTCCTTATTTAAGACATATAACCCCTTTTTTAGGCGCAAGACCAAGCCCTGCTTGTGCCATAGCGCCAACTGGTTCCGTAGCACCTGTTCATTATCCGTAAAGACACCGAGTTGACTGGTGGAAAAGACAGGGTACTTTTGAATTCTATCCTTAAATTCTTTATATTTCATTTCTGAAAATAACAATTTTTTGTTATTTACGGAAATGATACATTATTGTGCAGTAGATGTCAAGGCCTTGCCTCGGAAAAAATCTATTGTCTTTTCCAAACCTTCTCTAAGGTCTACCTTCGCTTTCCACCCAAGCCTGTGATTTGCCTTGCCCACATCAAGAGAACTCCTGATTAACTCTCCCGGCCGGGCAGGTTTATACACTGGCTTCCTGGTGTAATGAGTCAGCTCTCTCATCTCCGAAAATAGCCGATTTACCGAAGTGGACTTGCCCGTTCCAATGTTGAATATTTCATTATCGCCATTCTCCAGACATAAGATATTTGCCCTAACTACATCCTCCACATAGACATAATCACGTAATTGCTCCCCGTCGCCAAAAATATTAACCTCCTCATTACCAAGCATCTTCCCAGAAAAAATTGCCACCACTCCAGCCTCACCATAAGGGTCCTGCCGCGGACCATAAACATTCCCATAGCGAAGGGCAGTATATTTTAGGCCATAGATTCTTTCATAACTGGCGAGGTAACGCTCTACAGCATACTTGCTAACTCCGTAAGGGGAAAGCGGAGATACAGGGGAGTCTTCATTCGGAGGGATATTTCCACACTCACCATAAATTACACCGCCACTGGAAGCAAAAATTACCTTCTTAATCTTGTACTTGCGGCAATTTTCGAGAATATTGAGCGAACCCTCTATATTAATCCGGGCATCAAAGGCAGGGTCAGCGATAGACTTTCTAACATCAACCTGCGCTGCATGATGGTTTACGATATCAATTCCTTCTTTTTTAAAAACTCCCTCGAGCGCTCTATCACAAATATCTAACTCATAGAACCTGGCCTTCTTATTCAGATTCTCTCTTTTACCAGATGATAAATCATCAACAACAACAACTTCATATCCTTTTTCAATATAAGCATCAACGACATTAGACCCGATAAAGCCCGCCCCCCCTGTCACCAAAATCTTCATAACCCCTTCCTCAAGATACTTATTGTTTCCTTCAGCACAATGTCTATATCGGGTAGTTTGTGCATTTGATTAGCCAAACGCTCACGCCAGCGCGTTCTATATAAATCACCTCTAATCCCAGATTCAACGGCTTCGAGTGGAAGAGGGAACCCATACCGCTTTTTGAAAAGGCCCTTAACTCTTAATAAGTTCAACCCTCTGCTTTTTAAAAGATACCATAAATCGTATAAATCTCGCGGCTCCGAGCGACTGGGATCTAACACCATCCCCAATTTGTCCACGAACATAGTTTCAAGTGTGTAAACTTGCAATTCTTTTTTAAGGCTTTTCATATCACTATAATTTGAAAGAATTTCCCTACAAATCGCCAATCTCTTATCTTCAATCTTCCTCAGCAAGTCGACCTTAAATTGCTTCGCTCCGGAAAGCCTGGGAAACCCCTCATATCTTACGAAAAATTGGAGACGGTCTCCTTGAGAGACCAGATTTTCCTGAGCGGTTTCAAAACCTATATTTGCCTTTTCGTTTATGTACGCATAGATTCTCTCCAGGCTATGTAGGATTTGTTCCTCTTTCAAATATTTTTCTGAAGCCAAATCTAAATCTTCGGAGAATCTATAATCTGAAAAATATATTTTCTTAAGTGCCGTACCACCGTAGAAGATAATGTCCCTCCACAGAGGAGATTCAGCTAACCCAAAGAGAAACCAAGTTAAACAATAGTCTTTTTCGATTGTTTCTCTGGACACTCCAAGTTTAGTAGCTACAGTTTCGATTTCAATAAAAGGAATCATTACTATGTCCAGATAACCTGCTTTAACTCATCCTCCGGACTGTTAATCAAAACCTTCCATCGAGAACGATACCGCCCCTTTGCAGAAAGTGTCGGGTCAAGAACTACATAGCTAGAACTATTTTGAATACTGGTTTGCAAAGAATCTATGATTTCATCGTCACCCAATCTGTAAAGTTCCAGAATAAACCCCAGCCTCTTAAGGACAGCTGAAACATTCAATCTTTCTGCATTTCTAACAAGTTTCTTATAATCTATCTCTTTCCTCTTTATCCAGATTCCTTTAGCAATCTCGGTAATGCCACCACATAAATCGGGTCGCTCCAAACAATCCAGTATAGTCCTTTCGAGTTCGCTAACCATAACTTTTTGTTCTTTGCTGATCCACTTTTCAAACGTTCCCCAAAATTTCTTTCTATTACAGTAGACGAAACAGAAATAGATACCACAGACATAACGGTTTCGAACACGAGCGGGAACACTAACGTAAACCTTAACAACAGGCTGTGTGGTCATATTGTGAACAACCATGGCACTATAGTGAGAAATATAATACTCATGAGGTCGCACCAATTCTCGAGCTACGAGATACCAGTTCTCTAAATATTCTTTACTTTTCTCTATTTCCAGGGGAACGATAAGATACTTTCCCGCCTTAAGACGATTAAGTAGTCCCCTCCTTGCCAATTTACCTAAAAAAACAGAAGTTTTCTGTCTCGATTTGCTCAAAATTCTTTCAGCCTCACTCACGGAAAAGATAAGACGGTTATTTCTTTTCAACTCCTGCAGCAATTTCGAGCTTAATTTACCTAAAGTTTTTGCTTCTCCCATGGCTGTTTATTATTTTAGTGTCCTTTCATTATGTTATATGTAACAAATTATACCCGGCAGGTATAATATAGCACATAGAATATAATTTGTCAAATAAAGCCAAAACTTACCTCTCCCCTGACATATCGTTATCCTATGGTTTCTCGGATCAGACAGGGTGAGGGTTAGAGTGAGGGTGAAATCAGCTTGAAAAATGGTCGCTGTCCCTATTTAAACTGAAAATTCACCTTTACTTCTAAGGCATCGGTTATTCTTTTTAAGGTAGCAATTGATATGTTCTCGTTTCCTCTCTCAATTCTGGATATTATCTGTTGGGATACCCCTATCTTTCCTGCCAATTTAACCTGGCTTAAGCCTTTTTGTTTCCTTATTCTCCTTATTTCATTACCTATATGTTTGCACAGGGGATCAATATGACTTTTTTTAGCTCCTCTTATGATTACTCCTTCTTTTTTGTATTTATCAAGCAGCACATCGTATACCTGTTGCCAGAATTCGATTCTGGTATTATGCCATTTATCCTTTCTCATTTGCTTTTTGATTCTATACCAGTTTCTACAAAATACAAGTGGCTTGATATACTCATCGAACACTTCTTTGGGAGTGTTTTTTCTGGAAAGGAGCAAAGCGACAAACTCAGCAAACCGTGGGTTGTCTGGATCCTTCAGTATATTTTTCAATTTAGCAATAGATATACTTCTGTCCCATAACCAATCTCTTCTCATAATAGACCCATCTCTTTCTTAACTAATCTATCTATCTCTTCGTTAAAGTGCTTTTCCATACTTCCATAATCTATCTTATTATCTGTTATAATATCCAGGAGCCCTGTCTTCATTTCCATCCTGTCATAACTACGAAACCAAGTTATGAGCCCTTCTTTTCTTGTAGAATCACAGTATCTTGTCGCAAATTCTGACAGCCTCATAAATGTATGCGATAAAACATAAAGGTCATAAAAATCCTTTGGTTCTTGCCGACCACCCTTAAAGGTCTTTCGGCCGGTCAAATCCGTTGTTCCCATAGCCCCGGATACAGCAAAAATTTTCCTTAAGTAGATGTCCTCCAGCGAGAGAACTTTTATGCCATCTACCGTTTTTAGCGGCGCAATGAGTTCAAGAAAGTCTTCTACAAAATCTATCTTGAGAATTTCCCCCTTACTAACATAAATGTAATAGACAGCCATTTTTGCCATACCTTTTTTATTCTGCTCTCTCGTTAAAGATACCCGTAATTTGAGCGACTTTGAGAGTTCCTGCATTATCATGGAGATTTCAGTCATAGAGAACTTTTTTGTAAAAAAATCAACGTCATACGATGTCCTGTGCCGAAAATAAACGCGAGAAAGAGCAGTTCCTCCAGCAAGATAGAAATTTCCCATCCTTCCTTCTAAAAATCTTAGTATATTATCTTGATATTTTAATAACTTATCCATCTGACACTATTAGTATACACTATAAAAGTTGTATTGTCAATCATTTTACAATATATAAGTTGTAGGACTCTCCCACTTGCTTCTAATCTGTACGGGTTCAATTTACTGAACCCGCTCATTCCTCTCCCCTTCGGGGAGAGGATCGGGCTGAGGGGGAAAATGGTCGCTGTCCCTATTTGGGGACTGTCCCCTTTTTGTGCAGGAAAAAGGGGACTGTACCCCTTTCTGAAAAATGGTCGCTGTCCCTATTTAGTTAGCCTGGGAATAACTGTGACCATCCCAAGGAGAAAATAGAAAAGCATAACCACTTCCGAATCTCCAAAGTTATATTGGCTCAATCCAGCAATGAGAAACGCCGTAAACGAGCCCAAAAATCCCCAGGCAATACCTCTAAAATACCCATCTTCAACGTACATGAAAATATGAAAAACAAACTTGTAGATGATTATTAATAGCCAGAGAAATACGCCCAATCCGAGCAAACCACTACTAACAGCTATGTCTAAGAAATTATTATGGGCATGGCACGCCGGCTGTTGACTTGCCGCTGGCTCATATTTTGGATAGACTAATCTGAATCCCTTCCATCCCGACCCGGTCACTGGATAGTCTCTTATTATCCTTAGACTCCCTTTCCAAAAATATATTCTGTCCCCTACGGGTCGTTCGGATTTGAAGGTTTCCACCACCCGCCGGCTAAACTTCAAGGAGGGCAGTGCAGCAAGCAACAGGATAACAGCTATAATTGCAATGACGACAGAGAGCAAGAATTTTCTACTTCTTAAGATTGCCATAAATATTAACCCACCAATGAGCCCAAGCCAAACTCCCCGAACATAGGAAAAGATTATGCCGGCTAAGATAATCAAACTGGACAACCATAACCAACGTTTCTCTCTTACTGCGTCACTATAGAAAGACAGGCCAATTGCAATCGGGAAGGCCAGCAATACATAGTTTCCAAAAGTCTGCGGAGAATCAAAGAAACCGCAACTCCTGGCCAAGGATTTCCGAAGAAACCTAATATTGCCAAAAATATCTACTCTCGTAAAATGCTGGAGAATTCCATAAATTCCTGCAACCGTAATGATTAGAATCAGAACTCGCAGCAATCTTTTAAATTGGGTTACATCCTTAACATTATTCACAGTGAGAAAGAAGATAACAATCCAGGCTAGGCTCATATATCCTTTGAGGCTATAGGAAAAATCCATTGCTGTAATTACGCCCAAAGCTGCAATAAATAGAAAAGCAACGATCGGTATGTTCAGGGGATTTCTTGTCAACTCCAGCTTTTTCTCTAGAAACATCTTGGCCAGCCAGAAAAGAAGGGCAAAAGAAACAGCAGCCTGTGTTGCGGTAATCGAAATTGGGGACCAGAAAACAAAAAGAATAAGAAACGCCCCAATCAACCAATCGCAATATTTTGCAACTTTCTTATTATAGTTTGCCTGCATAAGTTTTCTCAATGCATACTTAGTCCCTGCGTCAAGGACAATTTAACCACTCCAACCAATCCAACCACTTATCCGGGACTACTAAATAAATTTCTGCCGGGATGCAGCTGTAACAAAAAATCTTCACAAGGAACACATAATATACCTTCTTTTTTCAAACGTTCTTTCCCTTTATATAAAAATATAATACTGGATTGAGGATAATCTTCTTTAAAAGACTTCAAAGCCCGAAGATTTCCAGAATGAATCTTCGATACATTCTTTACTTCAAGTGCCCACAAACCATCTTCTCCATATACCACAAAATCAACCTCAACTCCCGAGCGAGTTCTCCAATAATACAAAGCATTATTCTTACGGCGATAAGCAATCCACGCCCGAAGATGCTGGGCCACCAACCCTTCCAGAGCTAAACCCTCTATTTCTTCCCCACGGTCTAGTGGGCCTTTTGGCCTTATGGACTTAAAAACCCCAGTATCGAAAAAATAAAATTTAGGATGCTCTACCAGTGCCCTTTTAGCCTTTTTCTTAAAAACCGGAATTCTAAAACTTAAAAGCAAGTCTTCAAGTATATCAACATACCCCTCAACCGTTTTCCTCCCTATTTCGCACTCGCGTGCAACATTACTCACATTCAGAACTGAACCATATGAAAAACTGATGGCTTCAAGGAATCGACTGAAATTACCTATATTACGCACAAGCGCCTCCATCTGAACCTCTTCTTTAAGATACAAACCAAGATAGGCATTAAGCACATCTAGTGAATTCTCTGCTGCCCACACTAATGGTAAGAGACCATACCGCAAAGCCTTATCAAATGAAAATAACGACCCCAATTCTGCAGCCATAAAAGGAAAAAGGTTACAAACCACTGCCCTACCTGCTAAAAGGTTAACACCCGTCCTTTTTATTTTCCTTGCACTTGAGCCGCTTAATATAAATTGTATATCTTTATATTTTTCTATAAGAGCATGTACGACATCTAAAATTTCCGGTAACTTTTGAACTTCATCAAGAACGAATGTCTTAGTTTGTCGATTTCCCTCTACTAATTCTCGAAGTCTTTCTGGATACCCACTATATGCACGAATCACATCCGGCTGTAAAAAATCTATCCTAATTGCATTTTTAAAACAATGCTGTGTCCATAAAGATTTGCCTGTCCCTCTTGGACCAAACAGAAAAAAACTGCCATCGGATTTCTTTAAAAATCTACCTATAAATTCCATTTTTCGCCTCATTTAGGAATTATCAATTCCATATTTTAAACAACGAAATTTCTGTTGTCAAGTCTAAATTTTAGGCCTTAACCAATCCAACCAATCATTTGGAATTTGGAATTTGGAATTTGTAATCTGTAATTTGTAATTTGTAATCTGCAATTTGAAATTTGTAATCTGTAATTTAGTTACCTCGCCCCTTTTCTCCTAAGAATTACCCAAATCGTTCTCAGAATAATCTCCAGGTCCAGAAAGAGAGAATGTCTCCTCACATACAATAAGTCATACCTTAATTTACTCCTTGCGGAAATGTCATATCTTGAATGAACCTGCGCCAAACCTGTTACCCCCGGCCTGACCTGTAACCTCTGGACATAACCTGGAATCTCTCTCTTAAATCGCTCAACGAAGAAGGGCCTTTCTGGCCGTGGACCGACAAGACTCATATCTCCTTTCAGCACGTTTATTAGCTGCGGAATCTCATCAAGACGTGTCCTCCTCAATACCCTCCCCCACTTAGTAATCCGTCTATCCTCAGTTTTGGCCATCACCGGACCCGTGTGCTTCTCGGCATCTTTTGTCATAGACCGAAATTTATATAAAGAGAAAATCTTCCCATCTTTCCCTACCCTTTCTTGAGCAAACAGTACTGGACCTTTTGACCCTATCTTTATTAATGTCATAATCACAAGAATCAGAGGCAACAACAATAAGAGAGACACCGAAGAGACCAGGATATCGATAAGTCTTTTAATCACTTCATTAGCCCCGTAGATAGGCGGAGCCATCACTTCAACCAAAGGAAGTCCATTGACATCTTCACCGTCTGTTTCGCTCAGGAACATCTCATAAAGCTCAGGAACAATTTTGAATTTCACTCCCATCCCTTGACACTGAGAGATAAGGTCCACCATTTGTGTCCGCGATTCAGGAGGAAGAGATATAATCACCTCATCAATCTTATTTCCCGCCACAATTCGCCTAATATTTCTCATGGATTTGAAATGCTTAACTGCTGGTTCTGGATTCTCTTCAGTTTCGTCAGAAATAACGCCAACAAGTTCGTATCCCAGTTCGGGTCGCTTCCTTATATCTTGTAAAATAGATTTAGCCCCTTCGCCGCTTCCAACGACCAAGACCCTCCGCCGCACAACTTTTCTAAATCTACTTATTATTATTCTCCAGCCGCTAATTACTATAAGATTAACCGGCCAGGAAATCATAAGAACCGTCGTCGGAAACTTGCCTACTTTCGTCCTTGCCGCATAAATAGCCACGAAAAGTAGAAGGGTGCCAATGGTTACTCCATTAATTGTATTATCCAGGATGTTTACCATGGTATAACTTCTTCGCCGGTCATAGAGTCCGGAAATATAAAAAGTTCCAATCATAATGATAGTGATGAACACCCATAAACTCTGATAGGCAGCAAAATTCGTTGCCGGAACTCTGCCACCAAACCTCACCAAAAAAGCCAGTATTATCCCCCCATTAACCAGAACCGCATCCAACAAAACCCCAATCAATATTCTTATTCCTTCTCTTTTTTCCCCAGCCATTTATTCCTCAACTTCGATTCCTAATGGTCCCTTCCATCTCTGTAAATTAATCTCTTAAGAACGCCATTTTATAAATATTTGTTTATTTCTTTTGTTAAGATATCTTTGAAATTCTTTAAGATTATATGATGACTGACAGGCAGTAATACTGAAAGTTCGCGCCTAAAATTTATTTGTTGTTTATCTAAGTAACCTAATGCAGTTTTTAATTTCTTCTTATCCACTAACTTATTAAGTAGGGGATGTCGCAATAAGAAATATAAATCGTAATAGTCACGCGGCTTCCCCCTATATATTAATGCCTGAATCTTTTCATTTACTAATTCCTTCGGCGCCAGAGAAACCAAAGTATAGGGCAGGATAAAATCATTAACTATTGTTATAAGTTCGCCTTCCCAGGACCTAACATTCCTTCTTAAAGATATCTCAAGTTTTATATCCTCTTTAAAATCAAATACCTCATAATGAATTAGACCTAAATAGCCTCCAGTGGTAGATTTTATTTCTTTGAAGCCAATATTAATACCTACTCTTTCAATCTCTGCCAGTGCTTCTAAAAACAAATCTTCAACCTGTTTGAAGCGGTAAAAATAACCACTAAAATCGAGGTCTTCTGAAAATCGCGGGCTCTGGTAAATAAACTTTAAGGAGGTTCCGCCTTTAAAAAACAGGCGTTCGGCCTCTTTATTTTTATATATATAAGATAAACAGAGGTGCTGAATATATTCCCGAACAATATTTTTTTCGGTTGTCTGAAACTTTTTAGTAAATTCTTGGAGATTTTCTAAACTCAGCATATATCTCCTCAACCGATTCTAACATACGAGGACGGTTAAAAAGTTTTACAAATGCTACTAACTTGCGCTTCTTCAAGCCTCTTAAATTTAATCTTTCATAGCTTAACTGAAGTTTTTTTAAGTCAACAAAATATAAATAATCAGCCAATGCCTTCTCCGGTTCGGCTATAAAAATCATTTCATTTAAGTACTTTTTCATCGTGTATCCTGTATATCCAATTTTTTTTATCTTAAAATATGCAAAATTAATATTATTTATTTTAAATTCTCGCGTCGCTTTAGTTGTGGCGGAAGTAATAGTATATACTGACTCGGGGATAATACCATAAAAAGATAAAGCGCTGTCAAATGAAATATAGGATGGTTCGTAAATCCTGTTTGCAATCACATATTGATTGGGAATGTCACCAGCGAAACAATATAAACTTCCTTTTTGGGATTTTTTTAATCTTATTAGAAATCCTTTGCGGGTGTTGCGAAAGACAAAAAATCTGGCAGCTACCGGAGAAACTTTGAATATTCTGACAATATCAAAAGCAGTAAAAATCGGTAGATTTTTTTCTCTGATTTTTTTTCTTACAATTTCCAAATTCAGTATTTTAGCCATATTGCTAATTTATTGAACTATAATAACTTAAATATAGACTATTTCATAAGGATTGTCAAGGATTATCCTTTGGTTTCTGAAAAAGTCCAAAATTGGAAACCTACCCACTTTGGTTCTTGCCGCATAAATAGCCACAAAAAGCAAAAGAGTACCAATAGTGACTCCATTAATTGTGTTATCCAGAATATTCACCATAGTATAACTTCTCCGCCTATCATAAAGTCCGGAAATATAAAAAGCCCCAATCATAATAATAGTAATGAACACCCATAAACTCTGATAGGCAGCAAAATTCCTTGCCGGAATGGTCCCTTTGAACCGAACCAGAAAAGCCAGTACAACCCCTCCATTAATCAAAGCCGCATCAATCAGGGCGGACATTAAGAGCCTTATCCTATCCAAATTCATCTTTCCCCAAATCGTATCTTAGCGTTTTTGTACTCTATTCAATTAGTATCCTACGATAATCCCTCTATAGAGAAAATGCGATTCATTTAGTTGGTTTTTTCCTTGCAACTTCAATCAAAAAACCTAATCCCCATGCATAATGCATAATAACAAAACAAATCGGGGACAACAGAAGACTTACGTCCCTTTTCTTAAAAACTCCACCTACGGCCACGACCAAGAGCGCCAATAGGTACGCAGTTAGTGGAACAAGATAAGATTTTGAAATAAAACCCATACCTATCAAAATAATGGTCAAAATCACCCATAGTGGTGGAATTATCTGACGAATTGATGTAAATTTTCTATGTTTTTTAAATGTCCGACAGCGACCCTGACCGTATCTAAAGTATTGTTTCATCAGTTCCACGACGCTTCCGCGTGGCGTGTATTTGACTTTTAAATCGCCATTCAAATAAATCCTTCCGCCATATCTGAGGATTCTAATGTTAAATTCTGCATCCTCATTGGGGGTCATTAATGGATCAAATAACCCCACTTTCTCAAAAATATCTTTTCTGAAACATCCAAGATATACGGTGTCAACGAACCCCGAATAATTGCCCAGATGGAATTTAGCATTTCCTACACCAGCCCAATGCGACATACAGAATGCCGTAGCTCTTTGGAAAGAAGTTTTACCCTCGGGAAACATAACTCCACCTACGTTATCAACGTTGACGGTCGAGATTGTTTGAGTACAATTCTTTATGTAGTTTCTAGGATATATGCTATGCGCGTCTGCTCTGATTACGATTTCACTTTGACTATCCATATTTTCTAACCCTATATTTAGGCCATAGCCCTGTGTTCTGTACGGGTTTTTCAAAACCTTCGTTTTCAAATTGGAATGTCCAGTACAGAAATGCTCAATTTCTTTCAGTGTACGGTCGGAACTACCACCATCTACAAAAATAAACTCCAGCTTATCAACTGGATAGTCTCCATTAATTAGACTCTCCATACTACCAAGAATTGTATTTTCCTCATTAAGTACAGGTATTATTACTGATACCGCTCCTAAGTTGGACATCTTGCCCAGTTCCTCTTATCAAAAACCTAAATAAGTTCCTGAAACCTTTGATATTCCTTCTAAATTCAGAAACACTACATAAACTTTGAAATACCTTTCTCAAAATATATCGAGGCCTCAAATAAAATTCCCTTCTCGCTCTATCGCAGAATTCAACAAGATACCCGCTGCTCAGTTCGGGAGTTTCTACGACGGTGGCATGCAGGCCATCTTCTGTAACCCACTTTGAAAAGTCATTAGTTAACAAATATCCGTTTCTCTCCGCCCATTCAAATGCCTCTGTACCAGGATAGACCATAAGTGGATAAAATTGTGCGGTGTCAGGATCTAACTTCTTAGCGTAATTCAATGTCTTTTCCAGTGTTTCTTTGGTCTCGCCGGGATTCCCCACCATAAAACAGCCGTGTACCATAATTCGCGCTCTTTTAGCCGCTTGTGAAAACTCTAATGCACTTTTTATTCTTAGTCTCTTTTTCATATTATTTAAAATTTCCTGCACCCCGCTTTCGTACCCTACACAAAGTAATCGGCATCCCGCTCTTCTTAATTTCTTGAGGAGATTAACATCTGTAACATCCGCCCTGGAATTTGCAGAAAATGAAATTTTATTCCCAATTGAGATCAGAGCTTCGGCCACTTTTTCAGCGTACTTTCTGTTAACCGTTAAAGTATCATCTTCAATCATAATTTCTTCTACCTGAGGAAAGCTCTCGGCGATAAGCTTAAACTCCGTGGCAACATTTTCTGGACTTCGTAATCTCAATTTATGACCAAACATTGTTTGAGGATAACAACAAAAGAAGCAGTGATAAGGACACCCCCTTCCTGTTACTATACTAATTATTGGATACAGGGAGTGACCATAAAAGTAATCATAGATATTTAAATGCTTTTTATAAACTAACGATACAAATGGTAAGTTATCTAAGTCCTCAATAAGAGGCATCGGTTCATTCCTTATAACTTCTTCAGAACTGCCGTCTCGCCATAGTAAACCTCTAACTTTAGACAATTCAGACCGGTCTCTCAATGCCACGGCAAGGTCCCGGACAATGTAATCATATTCGCCGATAGCAATCCCATCAATTTCTCGACCCATGCTCATAGTTTCACTGGAAAGCGCAGATGCGTGGCGACCTACCAATAAAGTAAATACGCCGCTGTCCATTTTCTTTATATGTTTTACTACTTCCACATCATTTTTTATGCTAGGAGTGGAAGTATTGATAACAACCAGTTGAGGTTCAAACGTCACCATCTCCATTCCAACATCTTTCAAACTATACCCCCTTGCTGGCGCATCAATTAATCTCACATTAAACCCATTTATTTCAAGGACACCCGTAGCGTAGGCAAGCCACATAGGATAATATAATGTGCCGCTCTTTGTAACAGCAGGTGAACGCGATTCCCTACTAAAACGATACAAAAAAGGAGGATTTAGCATTAAAACATGCATGTTTTTCATTTTTGCGAATTCGTCAATCAAATATTGTACTGGAAAGCTACAGATTCACATAATTAAGGTAACTATTTCCACAATTTCCACACTTGACAAGCAACAAATTACCTGACACCCTTTTCATTGATTTTCGTCCCAATAAGTTGAGTTTGGGAACTATTGACCAAAATTATTATCCCAATAAGAAGATACACCAAAAAATTCAGTGGAAATCTGTTTAAATAAGCAGTAACGTTTAGATTAACTATCAAGATAGTTAGAAGTGCTACGGAGCAGCCCATTAGAATGCCAGCTAGGTCATATTCTTTTTGTTCAATGAAACGCTTTGCTTTGCGTATTCCGACGTATACAACATATATAAACATTAATAGAAAATAGAGCAATAGAAGTAGGCCATCGTTCCGCAAGAAATTGAAATATTGGCCATCGTACCTGCGATATCGCTCGAGTCCGAAATCACCAAACACTATATCGACTAAATCAGCGTCCGTTATGAATTTCCTCATCTCTTGCAATTGTTCAATTCTACCATAGTAGGAAGTGGAAGTAGAGTCCTTCGCCATCATCCGATTGTATTTATGTACAAGCTCTGAAAAAAATCCAACCTTAAATAACACCAGAATAGTCAGGCTCCCCAAGAAGATTAGTCCCATACTTGGTTTAAGCCTCCTGCTTACTACAAAAGCTAAAAGTACCCCAACCGGAAGCGATAGAACATATGACACAGAAATAGTCATTAGGATACATATAAGGAATATGCCCAGCAATAATAATGAACTCGTCTTTATTTTTCTCGTTATCAGTATTCTCAATAGTATTATGAAGAACAGAATACTCAAAAAAAATGCAAGATTATTGGGATTACCCAATGTGGACAAAACCCTGTCGCCACCCCATAACAGAAATTCCCTATTCAAAAATTTAGTCGTTATACCAATTACGCATATAACTATTCCGTTGACTAGGAGAAATCTAAAGATGCTTTTTATTTCGTAATTATCTTTAACCAGATATGGCAGGACGAAAATGATTGGAGAATACCAAATCAGATTTCTGATGTTGTGCTGTAAGACGTCAAGGGGATTCTTATGTAGAAAATGTAATAGAGCTACGCAGACATATAAGAGAAAAAAAGCCAAGATAAACAGTACTCTTCCATCATAGTATCTGTCCACCTTATGCGTTCTTACCCCCTTTTTTCCACACATTAAAATATATACGAAAGCCATACAAATAAAAATCAACCATACAAAGTCCTTCAATATGGGGAAAAATAAAGGAGCTTTTGCAAGATTGTCTACTCCCTTTTCAAAAAAATACCAATAAGTGTGATAATACAGACAGAAAAATAGATATATCTTTAAATGATACAATCCTAGGCGATTAGTTGCCATCGCTGGCTCCTACGACATTCTCCATGTCATTCTGCTAATCCTTTTAAGAACAGGCAATCTAGAAAATCTTAATTTAGCAAAAAGTAATACCAACATGGAAAGCAAAAATGCTATTGCGCACCCAGTCATTCCATATTCTCGTACGAAGAGGAAATTCAGGCCTATATTAGTTGCACAGCCAATCAGCGAAGAATACAAAATAAATTTCTCTGATTCATTAATATAGAGGAAATAGTGAGGAATATTTGAAAGTCCGAAAAATATAAAACCAATCAGTAATATATAAAATATTTTTAGGTTACTCAGAAACTGCACCTTACCTATTAATGAAAGGAGCGGTTTAATAGATATGACCAGGACTCCCGAAGCTACTACAACTAAAATCATAATCCCAACTGAAAAAAATCTAAACGTCCTTTTATAATTACTGTCATTCATATGGTGTTCTTCTATGATTTTTGGCACAAAAAGTGCTGCTAGACATGTATAAATAAGGATATCTATAAAATTTAACATGTTTAAAAAAAAACTAAAAATGCCCAGGTCCTGGGCCGTCTGATAATATTTAATAAAATAATTCCCTGAATAGCTTGAAACTTTAAGGGCAACAGACGCCCCTAGGAAGACAAGGGAGCTTTTTATAATCTTGTAAACAAGATTAATATCCGGTCTCATAAATGAAAGTGGAAATAAATCTATCTTAAATCCATAGTATATCCCACCCAACATCGCCAGAACATCTCCAATTATCCAGAATGCTAACAAATATTTCAATGATAGGAAGTCCTTGTAAAAATACGTCGCCAATAAGAATAAAGGAACCCATAAGATCCGTCTGCAGAATATTATGATATTTGACAGGGTCGCGTAGCGTAATGCAAAAAAAACCCTTATAAATTCCTGCGTGAAGTGTTCTAGTAACAACAAAAAGAGAAACAGTACGATTAGATGCGTCTCTACAAATTTACCCCACAAAAGTTTTAGATAGGTCGGCAGAATGACCGCATATGATACTAGATACAATAGTATTTGATGATATAGGATTCTCTTTCGACTGTATGAATCCGTAAGCTTAGGTAGTTCCCTGGTAGTGACTACATATATATCTAATCCTATTAAGTAGACACCGATTATTATACTCGAGTAAATTATACCGTAGTTCCCATACTCTTCTATTGAAAAAACTCTTGCTGTATAGAAATGCAAGAAAAGGCCTGATAGTATGCTCATACCACGGGTTATTAGATTAAGGACGGAAAACGTCCAGAAAGCACTATACTTGTCTTCGAAGGATCTTTTTAGAAGGATGTTATTCATTACCCAGGTCTTTTCTTATTGCTTCTGATACGTTCTTTATATTCTGTTCAGTTAGTACATTGTTGTCACAATGCGGGACATTAAAATAGCCCCTGTGTGTTCCGTATCTCATCGCCGCTATATATCTTAATAGCTTACCCTCATCCAATCTGTAATTCCTCAGTGAACGATGAATTGCACTTTTGATCTCATCTAAGTTCTTCAATTTATATACTAAGTCTGAATCATTATAAAAGGTATCACCTAATGTGATAACAGGCTTTCCATAGAGTAGTGCCTCCCAACCTACCGTGCCTACTATTACAATAACCAAATCTGCATGAGCAATCAGGTCATGACTATCCTCGAAAGGATGTATCAACACAACATTTGGTAGCTCTCGTATCTTGTCATAATAGGAAAAAAGCCCCTCTCTTCTACCCACTGCGACCTTGTGCTCTTTCACATAAAGCTTGTAATTTAAAGGCAGTACCTTGCTTATATTTTCAACTGCAGCTATCTGATTGGAATACCATCTACCACAAATGTCGGCAGCCCACTCCGGTTGTAGCTGTAAGGAGAAAAAAACATAATGGTCATTAACCGTTTTCTTTCTTTTAAAATAGAATGATGTTAAAATTTTTCTTTTTACAATCACCTTAAGCTCTTTTAAAACTCTGTTGAAAAGAGGAGGGGTCACATAATCGAATTTATAGGCTCCCCATTTATGAAAATACCTATACCTAAGTCTCTGAAGGAATTCCTTTATAAACATAGGTCTAAGACCACTAATATGCCACGAATGCTTCATATAAATTGGCCTCTCTGCCCTTCTCCGAAATTCCTCCAAAAAGCTCTTAGCAAACGCTTCTTCCTCTCTTGTTAGTTCTCTTTTCAAAAGCATTTCATAGGACTTATTTACACGTTCCCAATGGTCTAAGTAATTATCAACTAACACTATCCGCCCTTCACTCGCCGGTGTAGTGCGTATTGCTTTGAACTTAACTCCCTTCTGCTCAGCAACTGCCATCCCAGTAAGCAGCCCTAGGAAAGCTATCCCCGTAGTATAAAAGCAGTCTACTTTATATTCTTCAAAAAAATCTTCCCAGAACTCAAAATGGAGAACCAAGAATTTCTGTTTATCTTCTAAAGTCTTAAATCTAGTTTTATTAACATCATTTATAAGTCTATCAACACTTATAAAGAATGATAAATCATGATTCTTACCGTATTCTTTTTCACACTCCTCCAGAAGATTATTTGTTATTTCTATCTTATTCCAGTTAGCCCGTAAATAGTCTCCCAAATTGACCAAGGTGAAGTCAGTGCCCTTTAGTAGACTATTCCACCGGTTCCCCAATGTCACCCCAATGATTTTATTCCCGTCCTCAGCCAACTTCTTGGCCACTTCTACCAACAAAGGGGTCTCATCCCATATGAACTCAAATCCAATTAGCATCCTTTCTCCCTTTCATCAGAAGATAAAGCCTCCACCATATCTACACTGATACTCTATTCTTTTTCTATCGGTCTAAATTGTTCAATTCATGCCAAGGACGTCCTACAATCATTATCACTTATTTAGTCAAAAAAACGTCTGCGAATCTACAACCGCTACTTTTTTAGACAGCGCGTTTTAGGGACTTTCGACAACTCTTCCAAAATAACTTTACTTGCTCGAAAAGGCCCATTCCCATCAACTAATCTCTGTCCCAAGTAACTCATTTTCTTCCTCAACTCATAGTTCCTCATCAATTCTTTAATCTTCTGGGAGAGTACATTTTCGTTTATCGTATCCAAGCCTTCAAGTCCTATGACCACTCCTTTTTCAGCCATCGCTTTGACGTTTCTTTTTTGATTGTCAGATAAACAGAGTGAAATCGCGGGCGTACCAGTTGCTGCAAGTTCGTATAGAGTTGTGCCTCCCCCACTTATCGCGATATCACTACCCAACATTAATTCAGCCACCTCATAGCAGTCATAAACTACATTTACTTTCTTAGATATCTTTTCATTCACCTTTTCTATCTCTTTAATATTTCTATAAGAAGGACCCACCAAAACCGTTATGCTGAAATCCTCGTCTATCCTATCCAAATCTCTCAGGACTCGTGGAGTAAGATTTAGTAAATCCATTCCGCCGAAAGTGATAAGGATATTCTTTACTTTTCTATTTAGCCTTCTTGGGGGAAGACCAGTAAATCCTTCACGAAGCAGCGCATATTTAGGGCCAAGAAGAAATTTTGTCTTACCGGTCGATGACTTATAATCTAGTTTCTTTGCATAAGCATTCTGATTAATTATAATATCTGAAGCAAAAGAAAATTTTGCAAAATCGTCGATAGAGACTAGTAACACGGAAGTCTCTTTCTTAATGTCCTTTAGGTAGTTTTCGTTGATCCGGTAAGAATCAGTTACTAGAATATTTATCCTTTTATCCTTTAAAAAATTTATAGTCTCTTTTAAGTCTTCTTTTAAATTTACGGTCCCACTTATTTCAACTAGGTCAATCCTATTCTCTTTAACCATATTTCTAATATATTTCTCTTTCTTGCATACAAAAAATAGCCCTCCTTTTTTTGTCTTCAGTACTTTCGCCAGAGCAAGACATCTCTGAATGTGTCCCAGACCAATCTTCTGTCCACCGTTTACGCGAAATGCTACCTGTGTCATCTTTTAAAGACCATCTCTATAATTTTGTCCTTTTTCTTAATTTCAAATCCAGCTTTTGTAAATACGTTTATAGAGGGTACGTTATCCTTTTTAATTTTAGCCAATATTTCCTTTACTAAAGTAAACCTTCTAAAAAAATACAAACAACCTTTTTTCAATAGGATGCAACCAATCCCGCGACCTCTCTTTTCAGGAGCAACATTTACATGAATTTCGGCTTTATCATTCCTAAGCAGATTAAAACGAACCATTCCTACTTTTTCCCCTTTTTCATTCGCTCCTACAAGTAAAAGGATTTTCTTATCCTTACTAATTTTTTTGAACCACCGTTTATGTTCATTGAGCGAAATTTTGCGGGTAGAAAAAGAATATTTCCTTGTAACGGGGTCATTTCTCCAATAAAACAAGTCAACTTCATCTATAGTTTTTACAGGCCTTACAAATATTTTCATAACATTTCCCAAGTTAATATATCGTCCTCTTCAATATTTACCTTTGCAGTTCTTCCTACTATTATCTCCATCATTTTGGGATGAATTCCATACCCCGGTCTTTTTACAGTAATCATCTTTTTTGAAATTTTGGTGCCTCTAGGAATGTTACAGGCAGCAACTAGACTTCTTCTTGCTAATTTATATAGTTCTTGTTCGGATTTGGTAGGTTTTTTAACCCGTGAACCGAGAGCCTTTTCCGTATCTCTTATTGCTTCAACCATTGCTCTCAGTTCATTGGGCTCTAAGGCAAATGGATGATCCGGCCCAGACAAATTTCTATCGAGAGTAAAATGTTTCTCAATAACGCAAGCTCCTAATACTGTAGCAGCAATATCAGAAATTATTCCCAATGTATGGTCAGAAAATCCCACTGGTAATTGAAATGCTTCTCGCATTGTCTCGATTGCTCTTAAGTTCAAATCTCCGTATTTACAAGGATATCCTACTGCACAATGAAGAAGAATTACATCTCTATTGCCTTGCCTATAAATGGTATCTAATGCTAACTCTATATCCGCTAAATCAGCCATTCCGGTTGAGAGAATGATGGGCTTTCCTTTCTTCGCTACATATTCCAAAAGAGGTAAATGGGTAATTTCAAATGAGGCTATTTTATAGGCTACCAGCCCAATCTTTTCCAGTTCATCAACTGCTTCTAAGTCAAAAGGGGTAGAGAGGAAAATAATCCCATTTTTTTCACAATAATCTGCCAGTGGTCTATGCCATTTTTGGGGCATTTCTATCTTCTTTATTAACTCCCAGACTGACTCATCCTTTTTTAGCAATCTATCTTTTTTTAAATAACTCAACGTTGGTGTTTTTCGGGAATAAAGTTTTTCTGCTTTGAACGTTTGAAACTTCACCGCATCAGCACCAGCTTTGGCAGCAACGTCAATAAGTTTCTTTGCTTGCTCCAATTTTCCATCGTGATTAGAACCAGCTTCAGCAATAATAAAGCAGGGTTCACCCGAACCTATCCATTTATTCCCTATTTTTATTTTCTTCATGTTTCACACCTTCCATCCCCTAAATCTTTCTGTTTAATACTTTTATTTATTTCCATCAATGAGGGTTCCCTTTTTAAGAGACTTAGAACATCATTCATTAAAAAGATTTTACCTCTTTTGTATAGTTTTTTATAGATCTCTCTTATAAACTTTAAATCCTCTTCCTCATCTACTGTCCAACGCATACTGGAAAGGTCCACATTATTTTCTACATTGGCTACATGAAAAATCTCCGGATGCTCATGAATATATGGTGTAACATGTTCTCTTTGGTACGGTTTCCCCGCCTCCTTCCAGGTTTTCTCTAAAACCTTAAATGAAAAAACCTCGGTATCAAGTCCTCGTGGATATGACTGCTTCAAGGTATTGCTCATATAATCTATCTTTCCCTTGCTCCCCCTATATCTTTTGATAACCTGGTCTACCACAAGGGGGTCAATTAAAGGGCAATCGGAGGTTATTCTTACTATTATATCAGCTTTAAACTTAACCGCTGCTTTATAATATCTGTCCAGCACATCTTCCTCGCTTCCGAGAAAAAATCTCACGCCACATTTTTGTGCAAGTTCGGGGATACTCATATTTTTGTCCTTAGCAGTAGCAATGACTATTTCGTGAATTAGCTTGGATTTTTTTAACCGTTCTATCACATGTGCCAGCATCGGTTTACCTGCGATGTTCTTCAGTACCTTCTCAGGCAAACGAGTAGAGCCAATCCTTGCTTGCACAATAGCAACAATTTTTTTCTTCATAATAATTCTATCTTCTAAAATAGCGGATAACTTTTTTGACAGCCTCAATTACATCTTTAACATCCCTGTCTTTCATCTTAGGAAATAGGGGCAAGGTGATAGCCTCCTCGTAGTATTTCTCTGCCATCGGACACAATCCTTTCCGATATCCTAATCCCCGATAGTAGGGATGGTAATAAACCGGAATATAATGAACACTTACTCCGATTCCTTCTGCACGCAGGGCTCTAAAAATTTCACTGCGGGTTGCTTTGAGCTCATCCAGTCTTAATCTTATAACATAGATATGCCAAGCAGATTTTATTCTCGGTTTTTCTTGAGGTATGATTATTTCGTCAATCTCTTTGAATGCCTCATTATACCTTCTTGCGATTTCTCTTCTCCGCGTAATATACTTATCCACTTTTTTCAATTGGGATATCCCAAGAATACATTGGAAATCAGTAATTCGATAATTATAACCAAGCTGCTGCATCTCATAATACCAAGGTTCTCCCTTTTTGGATAGCTTCTTTTCCTCTCTGATAATTCCGTGATTCCTGAAAATTAGTAATTTCTCATAATATTCTTGATTATCCGTAATGACTGCTCCCCCTTCTCCTGTAGTAATATGTTTTACCGGATGGAAACTGAAAATTGTCATGTCCGAAATGCTACCCACCCTTTTCCCTTTATACTCTGAGCCTAAAGCATGGGCAGCATCTTCAATTACTATTAGGTCATGACTTCTTGCGACCTGGCAAATTTTATCCAAATCAACCGGCTGTCCTGCAAAGTCTACGGGAATTATTGCTTTCGTCTTACTAGTTATTGTTTTTCGAACCTCCTCCGGATCTATGTTGTAAGTATCCACGTCAATATCGGCAAAGACAGGCCTGCCTCCCGTGTAGAGCACGCAATTACTGGATGCAACAAATGTAATAGGAGTGGTGATGACTTCGTCCCCTTCTTCTATCCCGGCGGCAAAACAAGCAGCGTGAAGGGCGGCCGTACCGCTGCTTAACACAACAGAATACTTCACTCCTGTGAATTTTGTTAATTGTTCTTCAAATTCCCTTATTCTTGGGCCCTGGGTAATCCAGTCTGACCTCAGGACATTAACTACTGCTTGTATATCCTCTTCATCAATCCAGTGTAACCCGTAAGGAAGATATTTCTCTCTTACGGGGATACCACCGTCAATCGAGAGTCTGTTTCTCTTGTTCACTTTCACCCTGTTCAATCATCCTTTTCATTTTCTCAATTGTTAACCATTCGGAATTGGCATCACTGCTATATTTGAATCCGTCTTTCAGTCTTTTTCCACGTACCCAATTCTCTCCGCTCCACCAGGAATATTCTGGTTCGATTACAAAAAAATTCTCAAACTCGAGTGTATGTCTGGATTCTTCTTCGCTAACCAAAACTTCGTGCAACTTTTCACCGGGCCTTATTCCAATGAGGCTTATTTCGCACTCGGGAGCTATTGCCTTAGCTAAATCAATAACTCTCATACTGGGTATTTTGGGAACGAATACTTCGCCACCATGCATCAATTCAATACATTTAATAACAAATTCTACTCCCCGATCCAATGTTATCCAGAATCTGGTCATTCTTTCGTCCGTAACCGTTATTGTCTTATTTTTTCTTTGCTCCTTAAATAATGGCACGATGCTCCCCCTACTCCCGACCACATTCCCGTATCGAACACAACTTAATTTGGTTCTACCTGTCCCCACATAGGAATTAGCCTGAACAAATATCTTTTCTGCACAAAGTTTTGTAGCCCCATACAGATTAACAGGATTCACAGCTTTATCCGTGCTTATAGCCATCACTTTTTCTACGTTGTTGTCTATGGCTGCATTGATTACATTCTGAGCCCCCAGGATATTTGTCTTCACTGCTTCAAACGGGTTATATTCACATGAGGGGATTTGCTTCAAGGCAGCGGCATGCACTACAATATCCACCCCCTTCATTGCTCGCTCAAGCCGTTCCTTGTCTCTAACATCCCCAATAAAGTACCGCAAGCAGGGACCATCGTAGAGTTGTCTCATCTGCTGTTGTTTAAACTCATCTCTACTGAATATTCTGATAGTCTTTGGCTTATATTTTTTTAGCATAATTCGTACGAAGCCCTTACCGAATGACCCCGTCCCACCTGTAAGCAAAATAATTTTCCCATTCCAGCTCATAACTGTTATCTCCTTTCAGTCTTTTTAATCTATTTCACTACCTCTATACCTTCTGGACTGAAACCCTGTATACCCACCAAGTCTTCATATCTCACACATATCAAGTTTTGTCCTCACGGGGCAATTTTTCCTGAAATAGCTTCCAGTATGTTGAGATATCGGTTATTTCCCTTTTGGACATTTTTCTCCCCTAAGAGAATAATGGAATCCCTATTATTAACTTCTTCGAGAGTCCTTGCTCTCCAATAGCGAAGGTCATCCTTTCCCATATTCCGTAGAGACATTTCCACTATATCCGCAAATTCTCCTTCACCAAGAATGACAAAATTCCTCTCACCTCTCTCGTAGTATTCCAAAATAATGTCCTGAATCTTTTCTTTTAAGCTTTTTATGGTCTCTACAGTCCTTAATAAGTAGCGGTGGGTCTTTTTTACCTTCTCGGCAAAACCTCGGGGGGTGAGAATATACTGGAAGTTTCTGCGATTCAAACCCTTTACCTTGACATAACCTTTTGCAATCAGCCTTTTCATAAGGATGTTGGTCATTCCCAGGGATAGTCCAATCTGGCGGGAAATCTTTCTCTGAGTGATATTCAGGTTTCTTCCAATTTCATCAATAATTTTGAATTCGTAATCTTCAATTCTCTCGGGCATCAGCGCCCTCCTGTAAGCTACCATTGCTATTGCACAGATTGAATCTGTGCCTACAAGGAGTCAAAAGGTAGTCTGTCCCCTTTTTTGCAAAATTGTATCTAATCTTTTCTGAACACAGGAACTAATTTTAGAACTGGGTATTTTTTTTACCCATCCTTTTGCTCTCTTGAAACTAAACGATCTAGGAAAATACAATTCCGGAAAGTACCTAAATTGTTTTTTCCTGCGTGCAGAAAGGTATAAACTGTCAACTAATGCTTTTTCTGGCTCTGCTATCAGGAAACTACCCGTTTCCTTATACCAAATGAATCCATCAAAAAATGAGGGTGCTATGCGGTGAACAGAAAAGGTTCCTATTTTTGTTTGAATTATCTTTGTATGAGTAGTTGAGGCAAGAGTAATTACTTGGGGAATCTGCTCAACTATGCCATACAAATGCAATGCGCTTATAAAAGAAACATACGCTCTATGTCTGGGAAATAGAAAAGGAATCACGCTATAAGGACTTAGGCGCTCTTTGCTGACTTCAGCCCAAATGCCTCTGTATACTTTAAAGACTACTCCTTCCCTCAGGAGAAAATTGAGTGCCTGGGTTGTGGTGGATAAAGATTTCCCTGAGAGAGAAGACAATGCGCTTGTTGTAAACACAGGTTGATGCAATTGTTTAATAAATCGCAAAATAGATGGTTTAGACATATGTTTTTCGGATTTCCTCAATAAAATTACTTACTTTTAGTTTGACTTCATCCCATAAAGAGGATGAATTATACATAGCCTGATCTTCAGATGATAAATAAGAAATTACTGTATCCCGAAATTGCTCAAAACTCATCTCCAACACATTTTCATAGGCTTTTGTCAATTTAGCACTATTTATTTTAATTTCTTCTGTCTTGTGAGGGACATATTGCGAACTCAAAGTATACAAATCAAAAATGTCTCTTGCCTGGATTACAACCCTTGTAGAAAGAGCTTCTATCTTTTGAATTATTGTAGATTGGATATCATAATGGGAAACTATCAGAGGAGGCAATTTATATGACCGCAAAATGGAATCTGATACGGGCTCAGCTACACTATTTCCTCTAAATCCCCTGCGCGAAAATTCAACCTTAGTAAAAAGGTCTTCATTTGCGGAGCTAATTAAATGAATTTTAAATCTTTGTATTGTCGGGGTTTGTTTTGCCTTCTTAATGTCAGGGGGAATAACTTTTTCAATTCCAAAAGAATTAAGACTGTCTTGAAAAGATACAGATTGTAGTATCTTCATAACCACATCGCACAACTCCCCTATTTTTATTTTATGTATATCTAAATCCATATCTTCTGAGTAACGAAAACTGTTAAAGAAAAAACGCAAATTTACCCCTCCTTTAAGAGCGTAATAATTTGTTCTAACCTTCTTGCCAATCCACCTTAAGAATTCTAGATGAAAAATCTCTCTTAGTTGTAGATGGGTATACATTTTTTTCTTGATATTATGTACCATTCTTTAGCCATAACTAAATTGAAATACATTATTCATAGAAAAAGGGACAGGCTACTTTTTGCGCCGATTTAGATGCACAGATTGAATCTGTGTTTACAAATAGATTTTAAGTCTTACGGGCGGACACCAATTTTCTCGGAGATTATTTCTAAAATATTGAGATATCGGTTATTTCTCTTCTGGATATCTCTGGCGGCCAACAGTATAATCGAGTTCTTACCATTAATTTCTTCTGGAGTTTTTGCTCTCCAATACCGAAGGTCTTCTTTGCCAATATCCTTCAAGGACATCTCAACCATACCGGCGAGTTGCCCTTTACCAAGAACGGTAAAGTTTTTTTCACCTTTCTCGTAGTATTCTAAAACAGTATCTTGAATCTTCTCTTTTACTGATTTTAAGGTATCTATGGTGCTCAAAAGGTAACGGTGTGTCTTTTTTACTTTCTCTGCAAACCCCCGGGGAGTGAGGATATACTGGACATTTCTTCGATTTAACTCCTTCACTTTTACATAACCTTTTGCAATAAGCCTTTTTATGACCAGGTTCCTCATTCCCAGGGACAGCTCAATCTGGCGGGATATTTTCCTTTGAGTGGTATGCAGGTTTTTGCCAATCTCATCAATGATTTTGAATTCGCAATCTTTAATTCTGTCGGGCATCGAAGCCCTCCTGTAGTTGCACAGATTGAATCTACGTCTAAAAGAGCCTCCACAGGTTGAGCTTTCTACATTTGACATTTTCAGTTACGTAAGTCCTAGATGAGATAATCGGCTATCTCATTTTTTCCATGAATCCTTTGATTTCTTTCTTAAATCTTTCACAGACCCTTTCAAACTTTTCAGTTAACCTTTCTAAACGATTCCCTTTTAATTCAAAGCCATAGATGCTCCTAAAGATATGCCTGAAGGAAAGATAGTCATCGAGTTCTGCGGCTAACTCTTCTGAAATTAATGGAGGTCTAATGTCTTTTATAGGAATCGTCATCCGGTATAAGAGTTCTTTATGCCATCTTTCTTGCTCTTGAAAGCCCCCATTTATACTCGTAGCTACCCTTCTGAAAATTCTCTCGCAGGAATTATAAAAATCATGAAAGATTGAACCCCTAATCCTCTTAGAAAAGAGAGGTTTTTCTTTCAGAGCGGCTTTCAATTCCTGTCTTAGATTCTCTATGCCCTGAAGTTCTTTGTCAATCTCGGAAATTAACTCTTGCCAGAAAATCTCATCTTTTTTCATAAATAACTTCTCCTTCTCTTTTAATTTTTTCTTTACTTGCTGCATCTAAGTCTTCAAATGGCTTAAGGTCAACAGGGAAACGACTATTTTTTAAGAACAGGGCATAAACTTCCAAAAATTTCTCATCTTTTAATCCTTCAATAGCCAGATCGATGTCTGACCAAGGAGCAAAAGGTCTGTCTTTGATTGCCGAACCATATAAATAAATCTTTTTGCATCCATAGCCTTTGCTAAGAAGAAGATTAACCAATCGTTTTGCCTCCTTTCTGAAGTCCTCTTTTAAAATTGATAGCTTTTTGTTTCTAATCTGTTTAACCCTATCTAAATAACTCATTTCTTTCTCCTCATACATTATCATCTCTGGCAGGAAAGTAGCTAAATTGGTCTTGAATATCTTCCTGTCGGAAGGACTACGGCCAGAGAAAACGATTATCAGAATTTACAAAAACTATAACTAGAACAATCCATTCTATAACTGCCCTCGCCGGAATTGATGCCAGATTCTGCGAGTCTTGGGGGTTAATGCTTTACGGGTAAATCGGTTAGCTTCTTCTAACCATTTTAGTTTCATTCTTGCTGGTAAGGACATATATTTCCGTATAGCCTTTTCATCTAGGCAATAATAAAAACCTGTTCTCTTTTCTTTATTTACTGTCTTTCTATAGTTTTTTCTCATTTAGCTTTTCTTCATTATCTTCTTCAATGTCTCTAGAGATTCAACATCAGCCAGGTCCTGTTTCCTTTTGGATTTCCTCTTCAATTTGATAAGGTGGTCAATGGAAATAAGTGGAATCTTAATATTCCCGGCTGATGCAACTTTTCTCTTTTTAAAGGCTTCTCTAAATATCATGGGATTCTTATTAAAGATATCTACTTCCTGATAAGGTTCTTTGGGACGGTAAAGTGAAAACATAACCATATGTCTATTTCTTAGCCAAGAGATTCGTTTTTCCTGACTTAGGAAATTGGCTAACTTAACTGGCGCCCTGGGTTTAAATCCTAACCGGTCTAATGCCTTGACCAGTTTCACCAGATTACTTCTTTTCAAGTCTACCATCAAATCCAGGTCTGCAGTCATCCGGGGAATTCCATGAAGATTCAATGCTACTCCTCCTGTCACTAAATATTTCACTTTTGATTTATTTAGTTCTGAAAACACATCTTCGTAATACATTATCTCTCCTTTGACAAAAAATGCTATCAGTTCACGCGCGAATTGTTCACTTTTTGAACATTATATCCACTAATCCCTTCTTTGTCAAGCAAAAAAGGGACAGGTTAAATCAAAAAGTAGCCTGTCCCCTTTTTCGGAGTTTCCAGACTAAAAGGAAGGCTCGAAAAATGATTCTTTTTGATATCTTGGACCTGCCTCGCGTCCGATCGACAAAAGTAATGGGAACTTCTTTGAACGAAAATCCCTTTCTCCACAATCTGTGTTTCATTTCAATTTGAAATTCATATCCGTCGGAAATAATTGTATCATAGCCTATCTTTTCCAGAGCTCCCCGGCGGTAACAGTTGAACCCACCTGTAGAGTCTAAGATGGGAAGCCTGGTTACCATTCTGACAAAAAAGTTGGCTCCTCGACTGAGAATAAGCCTGTAGAGAGGCCAATTATTTATCTTACCATCCTTGATATATCGGGAACCAACTACAAGATCGTAGTCTTTTGCTTTTTCCAGCAGGTCGGTTAAATATTTCGGATGGTGGGAAAAGTCTGCATCCATCGTAAAAACGAGGTCATAGTTACTCTGGAGGACGTATCTGAAGCCGGCAAGGCAAGCTGTCCCGAGGCCGAGTTTCGCGGGGCGATGGATGACAGATATTTCAGAATATTTTGTTGCCAGCCTGTCAGCTATTGTGCCGGTGCCATCAGGAGAATTATCGTCAATAATTAAGATATGGAAGTTTCTCTTTAATTTCCGAATTTCCTCTATCAGTTTTTCAATGTTTTCTTTCTCATTATAGGTGGGAATTATAATTAACGATTTCATTTATGGAGAATAGCACAATTTGAAATTGTGCCTACAGGTACACCCTGCACAAATTGAATTTGTGCCTACAGTTTCTTTCTAAAATATTCTATTGTTTCCTGGAGGCCTTCCTGGAGGGAAGCTTTAGGAGACCATTTTAATAACTTTTTTGCTTTGGTTATATCCGGCTGCCTGATTTTTGGGTCATCAACAGGGAGAGGTTTATGAATAATTTTGCTTTTACTTCTTGTTAATTTTAATACCAGCCTGGCAAAATCGTTAACGGTCATTTCTTGAGGATTGCCCAAATTAATGGGCTCATTGATATCGGAAAGCAATAGTTTATAGATACCTTCGACCATATCTGAAACATAACAGAAGCTCCTGGTTTGCGTGCCATCCCCGAATACAGTAAGGGGCTTTCCTTCCAAAGCCTGATTAATAAAAGTGGGAACAACACGACCATCGTATTTTCTCATCCGCGGGCCATAAGTGTTGAAAATTCTAGCAATCTTTGTGTCAATTTTGTGAGCATAGTGGTACGCCATAGTCATCGCCTCGGCAAAACGCTTTGCCTCGTCATATACGCCCCGCGGGCCAACGGAATTAACGTTGCCCCAATAGTCTTCATTCTGAGGATGAACCAGAGGGTCTCCATAGACTTCCGACGAGGAGGCTAACAAAAATTTTGCCTTCTTTTCTTTCGCTAGGCCTAGAGCTTTATGTGTCCCCAAGGAGCCTACCTTAAGAGTTTGAATGGGTAGCTGCTGATAGTCAATTGGGCTTGAAGGTGAAGCGAAATGGAGTATTGCATCAAGTTTGCCCTCAATGAAGATATAGTTTGTCACGTCATGGTGGATAAACTTGAACTTATCGCTTCCCAGGAGATGAGCTATATTGTCGGTATTCCCGGTTATTAAATCATCTATGCAGATTACATTATGTCCCTTACTTATTAAGAAATCACACAGATGTGACCCTAAAAATCCAGCGCCACCTGTAACTACTATTCTCATTTTGCCTCCTTAAATAGGGACAGCGACCATTTTAAATAGGGACAGCGACCATTTTTCCCAAATCCAAATTACGGGCATAAAGCCCTGCACTACATTCCCCTCACCCCAACTCTCTCCCCCAAGGGGAGAGGAAAAATGTCTTTTAGCTTAACGACCGATACTTTTGTAGATGAAGCCTAAACGTTTCATCTTTTCTGGCTCAAAAATATTCCTTCCGTCGATTATGATGGGAGCTTTCATTAGCCTTTTTATCTTCTTCAGGTCCATTTTCTTGAACTGCTCCCATTCCGTGAGAATTACGAGCGCATCGCATCCATCCGCCGTATCATAAGGGTCCTTGCAGTATGTAACTTCTTCCAGGATTTCCCGGGCAACCGGAATCGCTACAGGATCATAAGCTTTTATTTTTGCCTCCTCTTTCTGGAGCATTTGGATTATGGCAACCGAAGGAGCATTCCGCATATCGTCAGTGTTGGGTTTGAAGGAAAGCCCGAGAATTCCAATTATCTTATCTCTCAGATTCCATACCGCGTCTCTAACTTTGTTTACTAAAAGTTCTTTCTGCTGGTAATTTATTTTTTCCACAACCCTGAGAAGTTCAAAATCGTAACCAAGCTTTTGTGTAATTCCAATGAATGCCTGCAAATCCTTGGGCAAGCAGGCACCGCCAAAGCCAGCTCCGGCATCGAGGAAATCGCGTCTAATTCTGGTATCGCAGCCCATGCCTTCAGCCACTTTCTTTATATCCGCTCCCGCCTTCTCACAAATATTGGCAATAGAGTTGATGTAAGAAATCTTCATTGCCAGAAATGAATTAGAGGCATGTTTGATTATCTCCGCACTCTCAATATCGGTGACGATGACTGGAGCATCAATTGATTCGTATAATTCTCTCATAATCCTTTCCGCTTTCTTGGACCCCACTCCCAGGACAATCCTATCAGGATGCATAAAATCATAAACTGCCGAACCCTCGCGGAGAAATTCCGGGTTTGAGACAACATCAAAACCGATATTTTTCTTATTATTCAGTTTTACTGTCCGGGAAATCCATTTCCCCGTCTCTACCGGCACCGTGCTTTTCTCAACTATTGTCTTATAGCCCTTCATTGTTTGTGCCACCTCTCGGGAAACAGCCTCCACATAACAGAGGTCTGCCTGTCCATCCGGCTTCGTGGGAGTATGGACCGCAATAAAGATAATTTCCGAATTATCCACTCCTTCTTTGATGCTGGGAGTAAACGAAAGCCTACCAGCACGAACATTTTTCTTCACAAGCTCTTCCAGGCCAGGCTCATATATGGGCATCTTTCCCTTTTTCAAATTGGCGATTTTCTCAGCGTTATTGTCCACACAGATTACCTTGTTTCCCAATTCCGCCAAACAGGCTCCTGTGACCAGTCCTACATGGCCCGTCCCGATTATACTTACCTTCTTGGTTTTTCTCTTTCCTTTGATCTTTGTCTTTTTTGACAATTTAGGCATTTATTTTTCTCCTGTCTTGAAAATACTACGGACACGTAGTGATGGGGCTTGCCTCAACGTTCCTCAGCCGAAGAATTGGGACAACCGTCGCGATATATCGGCATCGCCCCTATGCGGTACCTTAACTAACCAATCTCTTTCAAATAATCTTTTAAAGCTTCCCTCCAGTCCCTTAATGGCTGCCAGCCTTGAAGCCTCCAAACACAGTTATCCAGGACGGAAAATTTGGGACGCTTTGCTGGCCTATTCAGTTCTTCAGAACTAATCGGCTTGACACGGACATCCGAGTCACGAAGAATCTCCGCTGCAAGTTCATACCAGGAGCACTGTCCACTATTTGTAATGTGCCAAGTCCCATATGGGCTTGCTCTGTCTCTGGAATCGCCTTTCCTTGCTCCTATAAGCTGGCCAATGGCTCCGGCAAGGTCTTTTGTGTACGTCGGAGAACCTATCTGGTCATTTACCACCTCTATCTCTTTTTTTTCCTTTGCCAGCGTTAAAATCTTAGTGACGAAATTTTCCCCATTCTTTCCAAAAAGCCAGGAAGTGCGAACAATGTAGAATCTATTCAAAAGAAATCTTACAAATAACTCACCCCAATACTTTGATTTGGCATAAATGCTTTGAGGGTTCGGGTTATCAAACTCCAAATAAGGCTCACCCTTTTCTCCATCAAAGACAAAATCCGTACTAATGTAGAGTATTTCGGTATCAAATCTCTGGCAGGCGAGAGCAATATTCCGCGTTCCTAAAGCATTAACTTCAAATGCTAAATCCCTGTTCGTTTCAGAACCATCTACATCAGTATAAGCAGCGGAATGGATAACTATGTCCGGGTTTATCTTGCTAATTTCTCTATAAGTTTTTTCGCTGTGGGTGATGTCAAGAGTAAGAGTTGAAAACTGAGATCTCAGGGATAGTGGGAATTCTTGGATATCTAAAAGATGCAATTCCTGCCCTTCACCAAGGACTTCAACTAAATCGCTTCCAAGCATTCCACAAGCGCCCGTAATAAGAATACGCATACTTTCCCCTCACCTTCGTTCTCCCCCCTCACCTGCATCCTCTCCCCATAGGGGAGAGGGTCGGGGCGAGGGGGTTACTTTCCCTTGTCTTTTAATTTTCTCCACCACCACTGGTTATCTACATACCATTTAACTGTCTCTTCCAGAGCCTTCTCAAACTCAAAAGTAGGGGCCCAGCCTAATTGTCTCACTATTTTTGAGCAATCGAGGGAATATCTTCTATCGTGGCCTGGCCTATCCTTTACTGGCTTAATCAAGCTCTCCGGCTTTCCCAGAAGCTTCAGGACCGTCTTAGTAAGGTCAATATTTCTTAATTCATTGCCACCCCCGATATTGTATATTTCCCCCTCCTTTCCGTTATGTAAAATTAGATCGATTGCTTTACAGTTGTCAATAACGTAGAGCCAATCTCTTACATTCATTCCATCACCGTAAAGAGGAACAGGCTTATCCTCAAAAGCATTTGTTATGAAGAGAGAAATTATCTTTTCGGGATATTGGTACGGACCAAAGTTGTTGGAGCTACGAGCAATATTGACCGGCAAGTTGTAGGTCACCCAGTATGAATGAACAAGCATATCCGCAGCAGCTTTGGAAGCAGCATAGGGGCTAGATGGGTTCAAAGCATCGATTTCTTTAGATGAGCCCTTTGCGACTGAACCGTAGCATTCATCTGTACTCGCCTGAATGAACCGATGAATTTTGTATTTCTTTGCTGCTTCTAAGAGGATGTAAGTTCCATGTACATTTGTACGCATGAAATCTGAAGCGTCAACGATTGACCTATCAACATGGGATTCAGCCGCAAAGTTTACTATTGCCTCAACCTCTCTCGACAGCTCGTCCACGATTACCTTATCGCAGATATCGCCTTTCACGAAAGTATAATTGGGATTATTCTCTATGTCTTTTAGATTGTCCAGATTTCCTGCGTAGGTGAGTTTATCTAAGTTGATAACTCTATAGTCGGGGTATTTTCTTATGATGTGTCTAATAAAGTTAGAGCCGATAAAACCCGCTCCTCCTGTGACTAATATGTGCATATTTTCCCTTACCAGCCTTTTCTATTTCTCCATCGTTCATAAGGAATGGAACGGTCATTTAAAGGTATTCTATGTTCATCCGGGCTTTCTCGACTGTATGGCTCGTCAGGCACGTTTAAGAGCCAGCAATCCTCCTCCCCAAGGCATTCAAATCCATGCACCACAAGCGGAGGAACTTTCAGAACCACCAGGTTATTTTCTGCCATCTCATATTCTCCGATTTCCCCAAATGTTTTAGAATTGGGACGATTATCAAATAAAACGACCCGTGCCGTACCTTTTATTACACAAAAGTGGTCCCATTGTTTCTGGTGATAATGCCACCCCTTGACCCAGCCCGGCTCACATTTGCTTATGTAGACCTGCCCAAACTTCCTAAACATTGGCTCATCCGAACGGAGAATCTCAAAGAGAGAACCTCTCTCGTCCTGGTGAACCTTCAATTGTTTTATTTCCACTCCTTCAATCATAATTAAATAGGGACAGCGACCATTTTTCTCCCTATTCAAATAGGGACAGCGACCATTTTTCTGCCTGCTCGAGCGATAGGGCCGGACAATTTTCGAGTTTATGGTTTGTTCATCCAGCCCGACAAAATTCTCTCTATGTGACCTCAATGCGGCTGGAGTCGCCTACCATTATTCTGTAAGCGGACGGCTTTTCTTTCGATTTCAATATTTCCACGTTCTGCCCCACTAAGCTGTCCTCAATTCTTCTTATGTCCTTAATTTTGCTCCCTTCGAGGATAATGCTGTGTTCAATCTCACTATTCTCGATAGCTACCTGGAAGTAAACTGAAGTGAATGGTCCAATATAAGAATTAACTATTTTAGTGTTCTCTCCAATAATTACTGGTCCCCTGATTACGCTATTTCTAATCTCGGCTCCTTTCTCAATCCTCACTTTTCCTAACAGTTTAGATTTGCTATCTACTTTGCCTTCTACATAAGTTTTTAAATCCTCAAGAATAATTCTGTTGGCCTCAAGTATATCCTCTAACTTTCCCGTGTCCTTCCACCAGCCAGTGATGATGTGTGGCCGAACAGTGAAGTTGTGGTCAATAAGGTACTGGATAGCATCTGTAATTTCTAATTCGTTGCGCCAGGAAGGTTCAATATTGCTCACTGCCTCAAAGATACTCTTATCAAACATATACACACCCACCAAGGCCAGGTCACTCTTTGGCTTCTTTGGTTTTTCCACCAAGCGAACAACCTTTTTCCCTTTCAACTCGACCACGCCAAACTGTTCGGGATGCGGGACACGAGCCAGCAGTATCTGAGCATTGGGTCTCGTTTTCTCAAATTCTCTTACCAGGGAGGTAATGCCGTCTTTGATTAGATTATCACCCAGATACATTACAAAGCTTTCATCTCTTATGAAATCTTGAGAAATCTTTACCGCATGGGCTAATCCCAGAGGCGCTTCCTGCTCAATATAGGTGACATTAATTGCCCACTTCTGTCCGTTCCCCACGGCGTTCATTATCTCCTTCTTTGTTTCGCCTACAACAATGGCAACTTCCTTAATACCTGTTTCTTTTACTGCTTCGATTCCGTAGAATAGGATGGGTTTGTTAGCTACTGGAAGGAGTTGTTTAGCACTGGTATGAGTAATAGGACGGAGGCGGGTTCCTCTACCACCACTTAAAATAAGGGCTTTCATCTAAATTTCCCCTCTCCCCTGGCCGTGGCTTGTGCCAGGCACGGGCAGGCCCAGCCCTCTCCCCAGCGGGGAGAGGAACAAAAGTTTTTAGAGCTTCTTACTCACTCAAATATGCGAAAGTCAACAATAATCACGAAATTGACGTAGGTTTCTCAAAATATTCAACTATGGCCGCGCAGAAAAATCCGACAAACAACCCCAAAATTCCTGCAATCATTACATTCTGTTTCTTCTTAGGTCCCATTGGCTTTTCAGGAATTGTAGGAGGAATCACCAATTGCGTCTCTTCGGAGCCAGAGGATTCCTCCATCTTCTTCGTTCTAAGTTCCAACTGAAGTTGCTCATACCTGTCACGGCTTCTTTCAAGACTCTCCATATATCCCCGGGCAACCGTGGCTTTTGCTTCTGAATCGGTAGTTTTAAGTTCGTCTATCTTCTTCTGGAGTATTTCAATATCTCTCTCCATCTCAGCCAGACGCTCTTTGCCAGAAGCAAGATACTCTTCAAGAATTATTTTCGCCCGTTCAAAAATCTCCTCATGCCTCTTTAAGAGAATAGTGGCCGCTGCATTTACCAATCTCAAAGCTTCCTCGGGAGTTTCTCCTCTTCCTTTTATCTCTAAAAGCCCTGACTTTTCTCTCATCTTTATCTTTGAAGCCAATTCTCCCAATTTCCCCTGCGCAGGAGGAATATTGAGTTCTTCTACTACTTTTTCCAATATTGGTTCTGTCTTAAAAATCTCTATAATTGAAGAAGGTTCTTCTAACAGTTTATCTCTCGTTCTGCCAATTCTAACCATCGCTCTCGATTCGTAGGTCTTGGGCAGAAGGAGACTTACGATTGCCGCTGTTGCCGTGGAAATTAGAAAAACAATCAAAATAATTTTCCACCTTTTCTTTATCATCTTAAGATAATCCCTTAAATCAACTTCTTTCTCTTCCACTTTTTTCCCTCCTTAAATAGGGACAGCGACCATTTATTTTTCCCGCTTCTCCTCCCTAAATAGGGATAGCGCCCCTTCTTTTTCTCGCTTCTCCTGTCTCCCCCTCGGTAGAGCGAGCAGTTTTCTTCTGAATTTCCGCTCCAGTTCCTTGATAAATGCGAGTCTTCCCAGCGGTCGACCCGTCAGCGTATGTTTCCTTATGTCCTCAGTGAATTTTTCGTCTTCCCTTGAGTCTATATATTCTTTCCAGGAATCGGGGGACATATTTATGAACCTGGATATGTCTTCTAGTTTGATGGGTGAATAGCCCGTATTTATATGAAATGCAGCACTCGACCACCTCCACTGCCAGGCTTTTTCTACGAGTTTTGCCCTTACAGGATTCCTTTCTACATACCTCAAAGCTGCAATGAAATGCGGTTCGTCCAAAATACAGGAATAGAATCGGCCTTGCCAGAGATGCCCTTTTATGCCTATTTTCTTGTTAAAATATTGCGAATATCTCATGTGCGTAGTATTAAATGTCTGAGAGAGTGAATCCTCACTTTTGGGAATGGCAATGAAATGAACATGATTCCGCATTAAACAATATGCCAATATGGAAAGCCCGTATTTGGTGGTGTATTCCTGTAACCACTCACTGTATTTCAAATAATCCGCGTCATCTACAAACACATCTTGTCCATAGTTTCCTCTTTGAGTGATATGGTGAGGCAAATCGACTGCGACTACTCTTGCAATACGTGGCATTGTAAAATTCTGCTCCGGTAGTTTAGATTCTACCAAAAATGGTCGCTGTCCCTATTTACCATTGCTGTGTATCAAAAGCGGGGACGACGGGATTTCCCTTCGTCCAGCCCATCACTCCCCTGGACTCAGGGCCCGGACACTTACTTCCGCTCATCCTTCGCTCTTCCTCCCATAAGGTCGGCGTTCATCCCCGGGGCGCTCACCGTCTCGCGCCCGTCGCTGTCACGGAGCTCCTTATTCGTCGCTCCAGCGACCCTTCAAATCCCTTACTTGTGTATCAAAAGCGGGGACGACGGGATTTGAACCCGCGATCTCCGGCTTGACAGGCCGGCATTCTAAACCGGGCTGAACTACGTCCCCGTATCAAGACCTCCTTCAGCCTCCAGGTAGAGATTCCTTAATGAAAGTAAGGTCCTGGAAAATGATACCCGCACCTATTACTTCGTTCCGTCTGTCCCTCAGAAGAAGGGTAGAATACCCAATGCAGACTTTTTCTCCATTCATTCTTATCGTATTGAGCTCAAGCCGATTTACTGTCCTTCGCTCGTTCAAAGTATCTAATAGAACTTTATATATTTCACTCTGTTTCACCAGTATCTCTTTAGCAGGTTTATCTATCGCATAGTGCTTATTAATCCCTAAAATCCTGTTTGCTCTCAAATTGAAAGTCTTGATGCGACCTTCCCTGTCAATTGCAATAAATCCTCCAGGCATATTCTCAATAATATCGTCCAAATACGCTCTGGTCTCATCAATTTTTCTGTATAGTTCATAATTTTCCATCACCATAGCAATCTGACTAGCAATAGTTTGAAGAATCTGCACGTCAATTTCTTCAAAATTCCCCTCTCTTTTATTAATTGCTTCAATAACTCCCTTTACCCTATTCTGCAATATTAGCGGTACACAGAGAATATTGCGAGTGGTGAATCCACTAATCTTGTCAATCTCTTTATAAAAGCGGACATCACGCTCGGGGTCTCCGCTTATTACCGACTTACCCATTTGCGCCACCCAACCAGAAATTCCTCGCCCCAGAGGGATTCTCAGTTGGCCACGAGACTGCTCGATAATTTGACTCTTCTCTCCTTTGACAATCTCAAACCTCAGTTCCTTTTTTTCAAGATCCACAAGGAAAAGAGTTGCCGCTTCAGCTTTAAGAACTTCACAGACCTTTGCCATTATTTTGTCCAGAAGTTCCCTTAGATTGACACTGAAGTTGATAGCCCCAGTTATCTCGTTTAGGGCAGTCAGATGTTCAATTTCTGAACGATACCTATCGTCACTCATCTCTTTTCCTTCACTCAAATTTAATTAATTGGTGGGCGGTGCAGGATTTGAACCTGCGACCCCCTCCTTGTAAGGGAGATGCTCTCCCTCTGAGCTAACCGCCCTTAGATGTATAATGTATCTGCCTGTGCCCTTTCATGCCAACCCTCTCCCAAACGTAATAAATTGCAGCTAAAGGGTCGCCATTAAAAGAATCTGTCGCTAGCGGCACAGGCTAGCTTTCCATTGTGATAAAATGGTCGCTGTCCCTATTTATTTTTCTTTGTCCGTATTTTTATTTATGCGTCCCCGAGGGGATTTGAACCCCTGCCGCCACCTTGAAAGAGTGGTGACCTAACCACTAGTCGACGGGGACAGCCTATGTTTATCTCCTCTAAACTTCTATCCTGATAAAATGAAAATGGCCGCTGTCCCTATTTAAATAAATGGTCGCTGTCCCTATTTAAATTGTAGCAACGCCAGATTGAAAATCTCTTTATGACTTCATCGCCCCTTATAACTTCAAATACCGGCTCCTTTGTGACTTCATCAAAAGCTTGCCTCAACCTCTCAAAATAACCGTCCTCTTTCTCCCCCTCCTTCACAAAGATAGCGTTCCTTCCAATAAGAGAACTGAAATCCGTCCAATATTCATAAGAATGTCCGTGCGTTGTGCTCTGGCCTATGGAGTAAGTCTCGTATTGATTATCAGTATAAAAAGCCATATAACTTGCTAAAGCATAGCCCCTACATAATATGAATGTATCTTCCGGCATTTCTTTCTTTATCCTACTCAACTTCTTACCTAAATCCTCCATCCAGCCGGAAAAAAACACTCTTAATCTCTCAGAACCGCGTGATTTACCCCTTGCAACCGATGTTAGAATCTCCGGATAAAGCGGTACGAAGTGTATTAGGAACGTCATCAAAATTGCCAATGAAAAAGTTGGCACCCATAGCCTTCGAAATAATCTTCTCCTGCCCGGCCCAAAAAATAGTTCCGAGACAGCTATGAAGCCTGTCAAATAACCGCAAGCTACCCAGTGCGGGGCCACACGATCAAACCAGCTATATATCCCAAACATCAGAATAACCGTGATCGAAGTAAAGAACAAAAAAAGTAAATTATCATCCTTGCTTCTAAACCCTTTATATGCGCTACGGATGGTACCCGCCAGCCAACCTATAAACAGGAAGGGCGAAATGATGAGAGACTGCCCTCCGAGGTATTCAAGGAAATATTTGAATTTCAACGAGGTGTCACCTGAAATATATCGCATTCCTAAATTGTACTTAAATGTTACCCAGCCTCTCGAGGCATTCCAGAAGATAACAGGACTGAAAATAAGAAGCGAAAGGAGAAATGCGAGATACGGTTCCTTGCGTTTCAGCCAGTTTCTCCTTTCTTTAGAGAATAATAGAAACAGAAATACCGAAATAGGAATGAAAATTGAGATAAATTTTGTAAGAAATGAGATACCCATAGCCAGTCCAGAAAACCACCACCAGTATTGCCTCTGGGAAGTCAGAGCTTTGTAAACAAAATAGAAAGTAAGAATCCAGAAGAATCCAAGAGGTGCATCGGTAGTGGTGATGACAGCTCCCACAGCAAAGACCGGCACAATATTCACAAGCAGGCCTGACCAGAAAGCTATCCTCTCATCTTGAAACATTTCTCTGGCCAAGAGATAAACGAAAATCGTTGTCCCCAAAACTAAAACTATGGGAGCCAGCCTTATCGTAAGCAATGTCCCCTTAAACAAGGTAAAAAGAGCTACCAGGACTGCTGTTATAGGAGGATGCTCATAATAGCAAAGGTCGAGATGCCGCGACCACTGCCAGAAATAAGCTTCGTCTGCCGAAAGAGGCAAGAGCCGAACATAGATTAGACGCAGGATGGTAAGTACCCCTAATATGGAGAAAAATATTATCCTGTAACTCTTGACCTCTTTTGTTTGAATATCCATCCTTTCTTAACCTTCATTCTCGATAATACGATTTTAGTAATTACGCACTGGTTTGTCAACACTGTATCAATAAATGCATTTGTATTTTGTTATCTTATTTTGAAAAAGATTATTACCCCACAAAAGACTGCCCAGATTAGAACAGAGGATAATAAAGGCAAGTCAGTAAGGAAATTCTCCGTGGGACTACCGGTCTCTTTCTTGTGATAGATAAGATACTGGTATCTGAAAATCCCGTATAGGACTATTGGCAGTGAAAGGAATAACTTATTCCCAAACTTAGCAGTGGTGGCCTGGTCTATGGTGTACAGCAGGTAAGTAATAACCGTTAAAGAATTCACTATGTTTATCAAGGTATCCAGAAAATAGGGATTATAATGGGATAAAACCGCCCTATGAGAAGCAAAATTTTCTCCCAATTCCACTATCTCTGCCCTTCTTTTGGTAAAACCTAGGAAAAGAGAGAGAGTAAAACCGCATAAAAGTATCCATCTCGACATATATATATCCGTAGCAAAGGAGCCAGCTACTATTCTGAGCACAAATCCCAGTGCAATGATGAAGACATCCAAAATAACTATATTCTTTAGATAGATGGAGTAGAGGACGTTAATCAGCATATATGTCGCTACGACTAACAAAAAATTCACATTGCAAAATAATCCCAGCGTTAAACTCCCTAATGCCAGAACTATGGAAATCGCATAAGCGGTAGTGGCATCTATTTCTCCTGAAGCCACAGGCCTATATTTTTTTACTGGGTGGAATCTGTCACCCTCCAGGTCCATAATATCGTTAAATACATACATACTACTTGCAGCCAAGCAAAAACTGGCAAACGCTAAGCCAGCAATTAATAAGCTCTCCAGAGTAGCATCCCGCAACCCAAACAGAAGGGGCAGAAACAGAAATAGATTCTTTACCCAGTGTTTTGGTCTTATTAGCCTTAAATATGTTATCCTCATCAGTTACCTTCCATAGGATAGCTCTCAAAAAGTCTACCCCATTTTGTGCTCAAAACTTTCTGCCTCTGAATCCTCTTTCCCTTTAATGGCCACCATATGAAGTCGTGATAGATAAGTGAACCAAAGACAAATAGGTAAACCGCAGGTGTCCGGAAAAGGAGTCTCTGTAATAATCTCGGCGACCTTAACCACAAGAAATTACCCACCCTGCTTGCCAGATTGTTTCCCACCGAGAATGAGAAGTTTACATTTGAGATATCCTCTCCAACAACTTCTATCTCTTCAATTTTTCCCGCGCCCAACCCGTCTTCACAGGCCATTCGTATATAGGGTATACTCATCGGGTCAAAGCCCATCAGCTTGCCTGCCACAGCGTCAATGGCTACACTATCACTGCTTGCAAGAATATAGTCCTTTTCCACGGGCACCATTGTCCTCGGTCCAGGGCCACTTCCACAGACCGTGCCGTCCATCACAGCAAATATGCCGGTGTGAATCTCTTTCTGGATAGCCAGGAGGTCAACAAGAGTTTCATGGATAACACTGTGGGTATAGTGCCGCTTTCTGGTCAGAAGTCCACCAAAGGCATTTTTCATTGCGCCGGTTGTAGTCGTATATATATGCGTCTTCAGTGTGGGAAGGTGTACAATATTTTTTCCAATGAAGTATTCGGGCACCTTAATGCCTTCTGGATAAATACTGTTGAGTACCCTCATCTTCGCCTTTGGCTTGTAGTCAATCCATCGGATATGCTCCGGAATGAAATTGTATCTTTCTTCTATCCGATATTTCTTGTAAATGGGAGCAAGTCTATTCATTATTTGACCTTTGTAAGAGTCAGTGACCACCGTATCATTATGTACGGCAACGATGTCCTCATATCCAGCCTCAAGCAATGCCAAGATCGTTCCCTCTAACTGCCAGGGAGTGGTATTGGCACTAATATAGGGGAAATGCCACGATATATTATCCTTCAAAATAGTCGTCTTGTCCTTGGCCAGCGTGGCCTCAAAGTCTGCCATTCTCATGAGTTTCCCTATGTCTTGAACAATCTTCTCCGGTGTAGTTTTTAGCACAGCAACCTTCGACTTATTCATTAACAGGCCCTGGAAAAAATGTTGTAAAAACCTAGCTAAGTCGCAAGAATTATAATAAATCGGGTTCTTTTATGCAAGAGAAAAAACGAAACCGCTTTACCCAGACCCTGGCACAACCGGCCACAAAAAATCCCGAGTCGCCATTCTCAAGTATACTCGGGATCGGTGTCTTACTTTTCTAATGAGCCGGGCGCGAATTGAACGCGCGACCAACGGCTTAAAAGGCCGCTGCTCTACCTGGCTGAGCTACCGGCTCATCGTCCCGATTTCCAATCGGGACTCTCAAGTGGGAGAACGTCGTTCTCCCCCCTTGCGGGCTGATTCAGATCGGCCCTGTTATCCCCCTCTCCTCAAAGGTTCTCCCGAACCTTACCTAATTCTTTACGGCTCATCGTCCCGATTTCCAATCGGGACTCTCAAGTGGCCCCGATTTCAATCGGGACCCCCTTGCGTCCCCGATTCTAATCGGGGCCTGTTATGCGCCTCACCTTCTTCCTCTCCCCATTGGGGAGAGAGTCAGGGTTAGGAACTTCCTGTCCCCATTGAGGAGAGCGTTAGGGTGAGGAATCAAAGTTTTACCATCTTTACTTCTACAATTTCGGATATTCCTTTTATCTCATCCAGAACTTCTCTTGAAATATCACAATCTACATTGATTATAGTTAGCGCTTTCCCCCCGACAGTCTTTCGGCCCACCTGCATAGCGGCTATATTGATTTTTCTATTTCCTAAAATTGTTCCTATTTTGCCAATTACCCCAGGCTTATCCAAATTTGAACAGAGTAGCATGTACCCTTCAGGAATAACGTCCAAATCAAATTCACCAATTCTTACCAAACGTGGCTCTTTTCTTCCTAAAAGGGTCCCGGCAACAATATTCTCTCCTTTTTCTGTCATTGCCTGAACCACTATTAGATTGGCAAAATCTTCCACTTTGCTGACCTTGGATTCAGTAATCTTTATTCCTCTCTCCTGAGCAATAAAAGGAGCGTTAACAAAATTGATTTCCCTTTCCAGAATTGGTTCGAGAAGTCCCTTGAGCAGGGCAATGGTTAAAGGCTCGACTTCGTGACGTAGGATCTCTCCTGAATACTGCACGGTAATGTGAGTAAATCCTCCCTCACTTATCTGTGCCTGCAACCTTCCCAATTTCTCACAAAGATCAATATAAGGACCTAGGGTTTTCATTTTCTCCGGGTCCAATTCTGGCATGTTGACTGCATTACGGACAATTCCTTTCTTGAGAAAATCTAAAACCTGCACAGCAATGTCTCTCGCTACGTTAATCTGAGCCTCCTCCGTGGAAGCTCCTAAATGTGGGGTAACAATTATATTCTCCAAATCCAGAACGGGACTATCAAAAGGCGGTTCCTTCTCAAAAACATCGAGGGCTGCCCCAGACACCTTACCCGACTTCACTGCCTCTGCCAGGGCCTCCTCATCTATAATTCCACCACGAGCGCAATTTATGATTTTTACTCCTTCCTTCATCTGATTGATAGTCTCTCTATTGATTAAATTTTTAGTTTCCGAAGTTAGTGGAACGTGAATGGTTATATAATCCGCCTGCTTAATAAGTTCTTGAAAATTGACCAGTTTGACGCCAATCTCTCGCGCATAGGCCTTAGAAATATAAGGGTCATAAGCTATTATCTCCATGCCGAAAGAGTGTGCCCTTTTGGCAACTTCAGCTCCGATTCTACCAAGGCCAATTATACCCAGAGTCTTTTTGAAAATTTCAGTTCCCAGAAATTTTTTCTTTTCCCACTGCTTGCTTTTCAGGGAAATGTTGGCCTGGGGAATAGAACGGGATAAGGCCAAGAGCATGCTTATTGTATGCTCTGCTGCAGAAATTGTATTTCCGCCCGGCGTATTCATTACCAAGATGCCCTTTTTGCTTGCTGCCTCAACATCTATATTATCGACTCCCACGCCCGCCCGGCCAATTACCCTCAAATTCTTCGCTGCATCGATTACTTCTTTAGTCACCTTTGTCGCACTCCGCACAAGAAGACCATCGTATTCTCCGATGCAATCTATCAACTCCCGCAATTCCATCTTGGGCTTCACAACTACTTCAATATCAGGACTCTCCCTCAACAAGTCTACGCCCTCTTGCGCCAAAATGTCACCAACTAATATCTTCACGTGAACCCTCCTATGTGAATCAGCTCCGAAGGAGTCCGACACTTCCATCAGGTCTCGGAGTCTTGTCGGACCTGTGCTCTTCTTCACCCTTATGCGGGGATAAACCCCTACATTACAAAATCATTACGGGGACAAGCCCCTACACTACAAAATTGTTCCAGCAACTAACTATATTTCAGAAATTCTTTCTCTGCGGAAGCTACCGCTTTCCCCACTTCCAGCTTGTATCCCAATTTGTTCAACGCTATTTCCAGAGCTGATAGCCCGATTATCACATCAAATCTATCCATATAGCCCAGATGGGCGATGCGGAAAATTTTGCCCTTATACTCTCTTTGACCGCCAGCAATTCCCACTCCGTACTCTTCGCGCATCATTTCCACAAGCCGCTCCCCATCAATTCCTTCCGGCACTTTGACTGCCGTGACTACGTTGCAGGGAACCTCGGCGAATAACTCTAAGCCTATCGCCTCCACTCCTGCTCTTGTGGCTGAAGCCAGTACTACATGGCGTTGCAAGATTCTGTCCAGGCCTTCTTCTCTTATCATTCTAAGAGATTCCTGCAATCCCATTATCAAGCTCACTGCTGCTGTATAAGGTGTCTCTTTATTCTCATGTAAAGATTTCTTGTATGTCTTAAAATTCCAGTAGTACTTTGGCAATTTGGAATTTTCTACCAGTTTCCAGGCCTTCTGACTAATGCTGACAAAGGCCAATCCCGGGGGAATCATTAGCCCTTTCTGAGAACCACTGGCCACCACGTCTACGTTCCACTCATCGGTCTTCAGTTCTTGTCCCCCCAAACCACTTACAGCGTCGATCACAAGCACAGCATCCATCTTTGCTACTATCTTCCCAATTGTTTCAATATCATTAGCGACACCGGTGGATGTCTCCGTACTTTGTGTAAATACAGCTTTGATTCCTGGAGTATCTTTCAGTTTTTTCTCCACATCTTTCGGCTTAGCTGCCTTGCCCCAGGGATACTCAATCACCTCAGGCTCAATTCCAAACGACTTAATAATCTCTACCCATCTTCTGCCAAAAGCACCAACATTAACAACTAGCGCCTTGTCTCCCGGTGAGAGAAGATTGACCACGCAGGCCTCCATCGCACCCGTTCCCGAAGCTGTAAATATAAGAACCTCATTTTTCGTTTGCAGTACGTATTTAAGCCCTTCTATGTCCTCAGAAAGAGCCTGACTGTACTCGGGAGTCCGGTGATGAATAATTGGCTGAGCTGTGGCCAGAAGCACTCTTTCTGGAACAGGTGTTGGCCCCGGAGTTAAGAGATACTTTTTCATTTTACCCTCCCCAGATAAAAATTAAGAACTAAGAATGTAAACTAAGATTCCACAAGATACTTACAACAGCTCGTGTTGCATTACCTCAGAGGCAAGACTTGGTCTCTCGGAAGGTTCACCTTAGTTCTCGATTCCTAGTTCTCTTCTTGTTTTTCTTGTTCTGTTTTTCCTTTGGCTTGTAGTCCGGGTAACCTTTGCGCTAATGGTATATGGCTGATTCTTCTCCGTTTAGTTACCCGTGCCTTTTTCCGTTCTCTGGCAACTAGAGCTATGCTCAATACCTCGTCTATACTCTTAACCGGTACAAATTTCAATCTATTTTTGATTTCTTTTGGAATCTCTTCCAGGTTCTTCTTATTCTCCTCTGGAAAAATAACTGTCTTTATTCCCGACCTATGGGCTGCCAGCACTTTCTCTTTAAATCCTCCTATAGACAAAATCCGTCCTCTTAAAGTTATCTCTCCAGTCATAGCTACATCTTTCTTAACCGGCCTGTTAGTCAGTGCAGAAACTAAAGCAATAGCCATCGTAATTCCCGCCGACGGACCGTCTTTGGGAATCGCACCCTCTGGCACATGAATGTGAATATCCTTGTTCCTGTAGAAATCGGAAGGTAAACCTAATTTACTGCCATTAGACCTGACATAAGAAAGGGCCGCCTGAGCAGATTCCCGCATCACTTCTCCCAGTTTGCCAGTGAGCGTAAGACTCCCTTTCCCTTTCATAATTGAAACTTCAATGGAAATGGTATCCCCACCCAATTCTGTCCACGCAAGTCCAGTAGCTACGCCCACTTCGTTCTGGCCTGCTTTCTCTCTGCGGTACTTGGGCACGCCTAAATAACGGTGCAGGTTCGCCGCAGTAATTTTAACAATGTTCTTCTCTTTCGTTGAGGCTAACTCTTTCGCCACTTTCCGGCAGATATTTGCTATCTCCCTCTCCAGGTTTCTTACTCCTGCCTCAAGCGTATAGTCACGGATTATCAAATCCAAAGCCTTCTCCGATATAACTAATTTTTCAGGACTTAGACCATTTTCCTTAATCTGTTTCGGCACGAGGAATTGCTGAGCAATCTTAATCTTCTCGTCCTTCGTATAACCGGGAAACTTAATGACTTCCATCCGGTCAGCTAAAGAAGGTGGAACCGTATACAGAGTGTTGGCGGTAGTAATAAACATTACATCGGACAAGTCAAATTCGACTTCTAAATAGTGGTCGGAAAAAGTGCTGTTCTGTTCGGGATCGAGAACTTCTAAAAGAGCTGCCGCTGGGTCGCCTCTAAAGTCCTGGCCCATCTTGTCCACTTCGTCAAGCAGAAATACAGGGTTTCTCGATTTTACTCTGGCCAAGGACTGAATTATCCTTCCTGGTAGTGCCCCAATATATGTCCTGCGGTGCCCACGAATCTCAGCTTCATCGCGTATTCCTCCCAGAGACATCCGCAGGAACTTCCGGCCTAATGCACGGGCAATCGAACGGCCCAGAGATGTCTTCCCTGTACCGGGCGGCCCGACAAAACAGATTATCGGACCTTTTATCTTGTTTGTTAGCTTGCAAACCGCCAGGTATTCTACTATTCTCTGCTTGGCCTGGTCCAAACCATAATGGTCTTCGTTCAGTATCCTCTCCGCTCTATTAACGTCCAGATTATCTTTGGTCTTGATTGCCCAGGGCACCCTGATTATCCAGTCCAGATAAGTTCTGATTACGGTTGCCTCCGGGGAGAAAGGCATCATCTTTTCCAGTCGAGAAATCTCCTTCTCTGCCTGTTTTGCTACCTCTTCCGGCGCCTTGCATTTTTTGATTTTCTCTCTCAGTTCATCTACTTCTTTCTCGTATTCGTCTGCCTCCTTCAACTCTTTCTTAATCGCCTTCATCTGCTCGTGGAGATAGTATTCTTTCTGGGTCTTCTCAATCTGGTCACGCACGCGAACCTGGATCTTCTTCTCGATAGAAAGGATATCATTCTCAGCAGTCAAGATTTTGGACAACTCTACAAGCCTCTTTTTCGGGTCCAGTGTTTCCAGAATAAGCTGTTCCTGAGCTATCTTGATCGTCAGATGAGAGGCAATAACATCAGCCAAACGGCTCGGGTCTTCAATATTTGACACTGACATTAAGGTCTCTATCGGCATACGACGATTCAATTTCACATATCGCTCAAATAAGGTCAGCACATTGCGCCTCAAAGCCTCGAGCTCCTGGTTCGGAACGTAAGTCTCCAGTGGCCTCTCAACCCGTACCTCCATGAATCCCTGTTGAGATATAACTTCTACAATTTTTCCCCTTTCCAAACCTTCAATGAGTATCTTGATGGTGGCATCGGGCATCTTAAGAAGCTGGAGAATTTCTCCCACTACCCCTACGGAAAACAGGTCGTCCTTTTCCGGTTCCTCTGTTTGCATCTTCTTTTGCGTCACAAGGAAAATCAGGCGGTCTCGTGCCATCGCTTCTTCCAGAGCCCTGATTGATTTTGCCCTTCCTACCGCTAAAGGGAGCACCATATAAGGGAATATCACCACATCTCTTACCGGCAAAAGGGGCAAGACATCGGGTATCACTACTGACTTCTTAGACCTTTCTGGTATAATCAATTAAGCCTCCTCATATACTATTTTCTTATTAAGCAAGGCCCTCTTCTCAGCGAACTAATACCTCACCTTTTCCGCTCAATTACTTCATCAACCAGACCGTAGGCTTTTGCCTCTTCGGCAGTCATAAAGAAATCGCGGTCTGTATCTCTCTCTATCTTCTCCAGGGGTTGACCCGTGTGCTTCGCCAAAAGCTCATTCATCCTTCCCTTCATCCTCATAATTTCCTTGGCCTGAATGCCAATATCGGTTGCTTGGCCCTGCACCCCGCCCAGAGGTTGATGTATCATTATGCGCGAGTTCGGAAGGGCATACCTCTTCTTCTTTGTCCCCGAGGCAAGGAGAAGCGCTCCCATGCTGGCTGCCTGACCCATACATATAGAAGAGACATCCGGCTTAATATATTGCATCGTATCGTAAACAGCAAGACCAGCAGTGACTACGCCACCCGGACAGTTAATGTACAGGGAAATATCTTTATCCGGGTCTTCAGCTTCAAGAAACAATAATTCTGCAATAATCACGTTAGCAACTTCGTCTGTCAAAGGTACGCCCAAAAAGACTATCCTGTCCCGCAAAAGACGGGAATAGATATCAAAGGCTCTCTCGCCTCTCTGTGACTGTTCAATCACCATCGGAATCAACTGGTCAAAAGTTTTTAAATTCATTGCCTTGCCTCCCGTAACCACTTTCTACAGCACCTGATCTCTCTCCTGTATATTTCCAGAGGACACTATTTCCTTTTCTCATTCATAATTTTACCATTTTCTATTAAAAAGTCAAATACTTTATTCTCTCTCATCGTGCTTGCAATCTGGTCTATGTTCTCATAGAAATATCTTTTTACTTCTTCTTCTTTCTCTTTGGTCAGTCTTATCGTGTCCTCTATTTCCTTCTCTATCTCATTAGAATCGACTCGAATATCTTCTTTCTCCGCAATCCTGGTAAAAATTAAAGCGCTCCTGACTTGTTTCTCCGCAAGGCCGTGGTACTTCTGGCGGAGTACCTCCTCTTGTGCTCCAATATCTTCCGAGGTAAGTCCGCGGCTGCGGAGATACCTTTGCGTCTTTGCAATTAAATAGTTAAGTTGTTTTTCTACCAGAGATTTGGGAACTGCCACCGGATTATTTTCAATTAGCCTGTCAATAATCTGTTCCTTCATCGCCTCTTTTGTTCTATACTCTTCAAGCTTGATTAAATTTTCCCTCAATTTCTCTTTCAGTTCCTTTAAGGATTTGGCTCCTAATCCCTGCGCAAAACCATCATCAATTTCCGGTAACTTCATTTCCTTGATTTCGTTGACCTTTACTTTAAACACCACCTTGTGTCCAGCCAGTTTCTTATTAAAATAATTCTCCGGAAAACTTACCTCAAGATTCTTTTCTCCATTTTTCTCCATTCCAATCAATCCTTCAGTGAACTCGCGTAGAAAAATGGGACTCTGCACGCTTATTAATTGATTTTCCCCCCTCAATTCAACCAATGGCCTGCCATTATCGAATCCCTGGTAGTCAACTACTACATAACTTTCGTTGTTTACCGTGCCGTGATCAGAAAGAACAAGCTGGGCATTCCTTCTCTGGAGTTCCTTTAGACTATCTTCTACATCAGAATCCCCCACCTCTTTTATCACTCTTTTTATCTTCATTTTCTTGTAATCCCGCGGCTCAAAATCAGGCATCACCTCAACCGTTGCCTGAAATGATATCGGCCCTCTTTTATCAAAATCAAAGTTGAGCTCAGAGATTTTTGCGGGAACAACAGGTTCGATTTTTTTCTCTTTTACCACCTGAGACACCGCGCCGGGAAGGAGCGATTCCAGGACAGCCTCTTGGCAACGCGACCTAAACTTTTCCTTCAGCAGTTGCGCTGGTGCCTTCCCCCTGCGGAAGCCGGGCATAAAAGCCTCCTTCTGAATCCGGCTATATGTCAATTCTATTTCTTTTTCTACCTCTTCCTGGGGGATTTCAATTTTTAGAACGAGCTCACATTCGTTTTTCTTCAACACTTCTGCTTTTAAGTTCTCTATAGCCATTATTAAACCTTTTCTAGTGCCGCGGGAGAGATTCGAACTCTCAACTCCATATAATTGGAGACTAGGTCCTAAGCCTAGCGTGTTTGCCAATTTCACCACCGCGGCAAGTGGGCCATGGAGGAATCGAACCTCCAACCTCCTGCTTAAGAGGCAGTTGCTCTACCTATTGAGCTAATGGCCCAGATAACGCTGCACGATTTGAAATCGTGCCTACAGATCCCATCGTAGACACAAATTCAATCTCTGTATAATTCGTACCGTTATTATCTGGCACGCCCGGTGCGATTCGAACGCACGACCTGCGGATTCGAAGTCCGACGCTCTATCCAGCTGAGCTACGGGCGCATTATGTTTTTCTGAAGCCGAGCTTGAGATGTCCATCAATGTGTCCATGGGCTTCACAATTTTGGATAGCACTTCCACCGCCTTTTTCTTATACTTTGGCGATAGATGGGCATACCTTTTGGTAACCTCTACCGAGCTGTGACCCAGGAGTTCACTCACCATATACAGGTCAACGCCGCCCATTACCAAATAACTGGCAAAGGTATGCCGGAGGTCATGGAACCTAAAGTTCTTTATTCCGGCTCTTCTTTTGGCCGTCTTCCAAGACCTGTTTATGTTCCTGAAGGGCTTACCCTTCTCATCGCAAAAGACATATTCTGTGTTCTCTACCTTAATACCATATTTTAAGAGCCTTGTCAATTCGGTAGTCAAAGGAATGTCCCGCCTTTTCCCGCCTTTCGCCTTTTCAATATGAATGAAACCATTTATAAAGTCTATTTCCCGCCACTTGAGATTAAGTATCTCTCCCAAGCGCATCCCGGTATTTAAGGCGACGAAGACTATCGGGTAAAGACCTTTCGCTTCCGATATTTCACAGGCTTTCAATAATTTCGGCAGTTCCTCTTCAGAAAGATACCTAACTATCGGCGGCGGTTCCCTCAGCATTTTTATCTTTCTGGCAGGGCTAAATTTGACAAGCTTCCAGTCCACCGCCTTATTAAAGATGGTCTTCAGGCAAGCGACTTCCCGGTTGACAGTTCCGCTTGCCACCCCATCGTCTAACCTTTTGTTCTGGTAATCCTCGATTGCCTCACGGGTAATCTGATGCACCAGTTTGTTTCCGAAAAATCTATTGAGATGCTTCACTGAAAGTTTGTCCCGTCCAACTGAAGAGATTGCTTTCTTTGGCGGTCTTGAATACTCCCTCAAAAACTTTTCTGAAAGCTCCCTGAAATAAATTTTGCTCTCTTTCTCCAGCTCAAACCATTTGCCTTCCCGGATTTGTGTCCTTCTCTTCGCCAGAACATCGAGGGCATTTCTTTTGTTTGGTCCTATTGTTTCCCGCTTTCTTGTCCCCTCTGGTAGGTAATAATCGATGATGTAAATTTTGTTTTTTGGATTCCTTGGGTCAGACCTGAAAGTTAGTCCCCGGGTTTTCCTCTTTCCCCAGCTAAACTTCTTCTTTGACTTCGGATGGATTCTCTCGCCCATTTTTTCCCTTGTATGATTAGTTTAGGGTTTAGAGGGATATATATGTAGTTATGTTAGGTTTTGTTTCCCTTTTCAAACCCATAATCATACAAATCTCACCTCCTTCGTAGG
>Ga0315312_1000394_pt1 | contig 56086 bp, 77 predicted proteins | sample TDP7_MG_FD_203629 | JGI IMG/M metagenome (GOLD analysis project Ga0315312, IMG submission 203629) | Freshwater sediment microbial communities from Lake Towuti, South Sulawesi, Indonesia - TDP7 | ecosystem: Environmental > Aquatic > Freshwater > Lake > Sediment | place: Indonesia: South Sulawesi... | reverse complement strand
GACCCTAGTCAAATTACGACAATAAAAAGGCCGTATTGTCCTTAAAAACAGATAATACGGCCTCAGTTTCTATTGATGTAAAGCCGACGGTTGGATTTGAACCAACGACCTACGGTTTACGAAACCGTTGCTCTACCAACTGAGCTACGCCGGCTTTATCAAATCTCCTTTTACTTTCAAGCAATTCCAAAGGGATGGCTTTTTCGGGTTTCTGCCTTTTATCAATTTGTAACCGTTTTGTTACCACTCCTAATTCACTGCTGAGCATTTGGATCGCCTGTTCTTTGGCTCCCGGTGACAGGTGAGCGTATCTGAGCGTTACCGATAAATCTCTATGTCCGAGTAGTTCCTGAACCACTTTCAGATTCACGTTTGCCTTTACCAGGTCACTGGCAAAGGTATGCCTGAGTGTATGAAACGTGCAATCCTTTATTCCGGCATTTTCTACGGCTTTATCAAACCAGTACCTTGGCGTCTTTAAAGGCTTCCCTTCCCCGTCCACAAAAACATACTCGCTTTTCGATTTCCTTTTTAACTGCCAGAGAATATCTTTAACAACTTTCGCCATCGGGATTTCTCTTATTTTATTGGTTTTGGTGTGTTCCACATAAATCAGACCCAGGTCCCAACGAATGTTAGCCCATTTCAAGTTTAGAATTTCGCCTCGCCTCATTCCCGTGAATACCGCTATTATGATAATCGGTTTTAAGGCCTCGGGAGAGCATTCAACAAGTCGTGTTAACTCTTGCTGGCTAAGAAACCGGAGTTTTCTTTCCTCGGGAAACATCTTTATCTTTGAGATTGGATTCTTGCTTGCTTTCCCCCATTCCATTGCCTTGTTGATTATTCTTTTCAGCATGGCCATTTCTCTATTTACCGTGGCAGGAGATATGGGCTTTCCGTCTTTCTTTCTTTGATTGATTCTCCATGCTTGATACTCCTCCGCCTTTCTCCGGGTTATCTGACAAAGCGGAATGTTGCCAAAATAAGATTTAAGCTTTTTGACCAAGCCTTCGTCCCTGATATATGAACGCTTGTGGGCTCGTGACCATTCGAGCCATTCATCACAGGTCTTAAAAAATAGAATTCTTCCATAATCCTTGATTATGGGAAATCTTCCCTCGGCAATCTCCTTTTGTCTCTGAGCCATGATAAGCTCTGCTTCTCTCTTTGTTATCTTGCCTAGGGATTCAACCTTTCTATACCCATTCACCCGATAATCCAGCAAATAGACTACGCCTCTCTTACCTTTCCTCTTGCGGATCTTCATTCGTTGCCTCCCGTTAGTTCTGGTTAAATCATACTAACTTATGTAAAGTTTTTCAACTATTTTCTTCAAAACCTTCCCGGCTCGGTACTTCTCTCCTTGATCCATCTATCAATCTTTTCTTTATCGAATCGAAGTCTTCCAATTTTTATAAAAGGAATCCGCTGTTGGCTTGTCCATTGATAAATCGTTTGTTTAGGAATCCCCAGATATTCTGAAAGTTCCTTAATGTTGAGAAGCCTTTTTTCCATTTGACTTTTCCCTTTTCATTTCGCTTTCACTATTTAAATGGCAAAAACGAGGGGGAATATTCCTAATTAAGGTAGAAATAATCCAAATTTGGTTAAATAATCTGTTTCCTTTACTTCTTTCAATTGCCCCTGATTCTTCCCTCAATCCAGCTCCTGCCTCGCCTTCGTGAGTAGCTCGATGACCGTTGCTATGTCTGCTTTCCGAAGCCTCATGACGTCGCGTCTCGGCTGAAGGTTTTTGTCCTTCCAGCTTCTCGTCAGGCTGAGCGATTTGAAGCTGTACTCCTTGCCGTCCTTAATGCCATGATTTTCCCATATTGCTACTTCAAAATTGTCCTGCCTGAATTTCTTTATCGGCTTCATTGTTCCCACTTCCTTTCTTTCAAGTATTTTTGCTGGCATTTGTCCAGCGAGGACTACCCTAATGCCATAGCTCTGTTTACGGTCAACCAAGATATGCTTCATTACGTCGTCGATGACTTCTTTATTCACTGCCGGAAACCTAACCTCTACTTGAGCCCCTTGCAATATGTCGCCAAGCGATGGAACCGAAGGCATATCATCTTTGTCAAACATTATCCTCGCCTGACCTTGATTCCAAGTTAGCACGAGATAGCTTTTGTTAAGGAAATCTTTACAGTTAGGAAACTTTGCAACGACGGCACACTTTATCCTCTGCCATTTTTCCTCTTGCTGTATTATCCAGTTTCGAATGGAGATTGTTTCCATTTGGGACCTCACTCACTATGTGGCTTGAAAGAAGGATTGATTTCCTTTACTTTTTCATAACATTCCCATTCTTGTTTGAATTGCCCGAGTATCCTCAGGGTTTGGGCTTTTAGAATCCAGGCCTCTACGCATTTTCTGTCAATCAATAAGGCACAATTGAAAGACTTAACTGCCTTCACATATCTGTGTAGTTTCGCAAGCGCCTTTCCTCGCCAAATCCATGCTTCGACGTTTTTCGGGTCAATCTCCAAAATGAAATTGAAGCACCTGAGTGCCTTGCCATAAAGGCGCCGTTCCATAAATTCCTTTCCTTCTTTGAGATATTCCTTAATCAACTCCCCGTTCATTTTTTTCGCCTCCGGAAACATTCGGATATAATATTTCATCCAGCGACTTGCATCTTAAGAGCTCATGCAGCAAACAAAGAGTAACCTTGCTTCTTTCTTTCTCATTTTGATCCTGGGCTATTTTCTTTACTTCTTCCAGAACATTGTCGTCCTTGCACCCTATAATTACACAATCGCAGCCGGCTTGAAGAAAATCCTTTTCAATATTTGTCTTTTCATGAACCGGCGTAAGAGCCACTTCCAGCCCGATGAGCTTGTTTTGAAACTCTATCATTATGTCTATGAACTTGCCTTTCAACTGTTTCTCAGGGGAAACTTCCCAATCTTTCCTTAAGGTTTTCAAATGCTCGGTTATTTTACCAATCCAGAGGTCGTGCTCGAATCCGCCGCCTCTGCTTAAATGCTCCCTGACAGGCATGCCTATAATCTCATAACCTTCAGGCGTAAGTTCAAGAAAAGTGGCCATGCCTCCTCTGTAGCCCAGATTGATTTTGTGTTTCTTGCACAATCCTTTTCTTATTAGCGAATCGGCTATTCTGTCGCCTTTGCTTGCCGATAACTTCAAGGTGTCATATCTTTCCTTGATGGAAACGTAAGGCCTGTTGTAAATGTCCCATAAAAACGCTACTTCCTCGGGCTTCGTTTCGGTTTTGTCCTGTTCTTCTTTCGCGATGGGCTTTTCGGGTTCTTCGCTTTTCGTAGTTTTTCGTCGAAAGCCGAGTATGCGTTGGTTGTTTTCCTCTATTTCCTCATCGCTTATGTCGTTTTCCGGAAGCTTTGCCGGGAGAACCATCGCAAAAAAAGGCTCAACATATCTCTTCGAAAACTTGACTATTATTTCTCTTTCGTTCAGGTTATGACACATCTTTTTCATCTCAGGCTCGTATATACCCATGCTTCTTCTCATGCACTCAATGTCATCCCCACTGGCAAGCGCGAACATGACCTGCATGAAAGCGTTGCTTTTTATGCTGTCTGCCATCTGACTGGGATAGTGAGTACAACAAAAAATGTAAATTCTGGCATGCCTTACCGTTGCAAGAAGGTCGCTTATTACCGATAAGGGATAAAAGCCCCGAGTGATGTCTTTACTAAACAAAAGGTTTGCGTCATCCAAACCAATATAATGTATTACATCATTGACCTTTTTTAGCTGCCTGTACTTGAAAAGCCAACTAATCAGAAGATTCGTAATGAATACTTGCTGACTTGCAGTTAGATTGCCAATTTCAAAAATCACATTTCTTTCGGCAAGGCTCTCAAGGTCACTTTTCCTGCATCTGAAAGTCTCCCCAAGGTCGCCCGAGAGAATGCCCCTAAGCCTATTTATCGCGGATTCCTTATATTGCGCAGTTCTTCCTCCTGGCGGAACGCATTTTGTTGATTCTACCTTCCGCAGCAAGTCAAACAAATTTGATTCAGGAGGAAGCTGATTCATTATGGGAATGATAAAATTTTGAGTGCCTTCAAATACCGTAAAGCCCTGAATGAATGCCTCGGAAAAAACGTTAATCCATTCGCTCCTTGAAAGTTCCGGAGGCGGCATCAGAGGATTAATCTCTATGCCGTCTTTGAAATTAACCACTATTATTTCTCTCGTAAATTTTAATAATGTTCTCGCTTCTTTCGACTTAACAAATAGCCAGCCTTTTATACCCCTGAGGAGTGCCTGGGCAAAAATCATTAAAAGCAAAGTCGTTTTGCCGGAACGCGTCTGGCCAACGAACAAACAATGTCCCTCTTCGAGGTCAAATCCTACAGGCGCGCCCAGTTCCGTAACGGCAAACCTTATCGGTCCGTCAATGTCCTCGTTTGGCTGCTTGAACGGACTTAATTCGCCGCTTGTAACCCTGTCCAGCAATTCTTCAACCGAGGAGATAAGAGTTTTTAGAACGTACGGATTTTGATTCACTTCCAGACTGTCGACTAGAATTTCCATGTTTGCATCTAGCCATCCTTTGGCTTTTAGAGCATCCTTCAGCTCGGATAGCGCAGTGTTATCTCCTGATGAAATTCTTCTTAGTAATGCTGAAATTTCCTTCATTGTCTTCCCTCAAACAATTATTCTTCCCGTGCAATCTGGAGGCCGAATTTTACCCCTCTGATTAGAAACGTACGCCCTGCTGTTTTTGTTCATTTTCGACCTTCCACTTTTTTACAACGGCTTTAAAGATAGCGCTGATTAGTAGCCAGATAACCTTGAATATGCCCTTGATGAGCCACCAGATGCCCTTTAGCAGGGCTTTGATAAAACGAACAAGCATTACGCCGCTAAAACACCAGAATGACCAGTACTTTGGTTCTTTACTAAAATAACGTTTGCCACAGCCAGCATTTGTACAGAATCTTCTGCCATGAGGACATGTACGTATGTTTCCGAAACAAGATTGGTCGTGAATGTGGTTGCGGTCGCAAATCTGAACCTGTGTTTCCCTTCCCCCCTCATGACCGCATTCTAATAGGTGATGGGTTATTCTTGTTTCTCTCGTGATTTTGTTGATTTTCTCTTCGTAAATGATTTTCTTTTCTCCGTTCAAAAGCTCTACCTCGTTTGAAAAAATTACCTGCCAGTTGTCATCCATCTGATTTATTACTTGAATTTCGCCGTTCATTTCTTGCCCTCCTTGCTTTTGTCGATTCCCAGCACCTCGCAAAATTCCTCAACGTTATTTTTTTCTGCGGCCGCCAGGGCTTTCATGTATATTTTTTCAGGAGCCGTCATCAATTCGTATAATCCTAAGCCATTCTTGTTGCCGCCTAGTTTGCTTTTTGTCATCTCCGTCGCCTTTCACAATCTAAATGACTCAAATGCGCTAAAATATTCCCTCACTCATAGTTAAGGAGCAGAAACATTGACAGAATCAGGTCAACCTTGTCAGTGCTAATTGTGCGGCAGAGTGCCTTGCTTCAATGTTTGCCTTCCTGCCGGCTCGCTTCGTGCAAAAAATGTTTAGGTCTTTAATCACGTAAGTGTTCAGGGGCCAGCGCTTTGAAAAGCGGCGTAACTTCCTTTCAAGAAAAGCAACCTTGTTCTTTTCCCTGCGGCCTTCTTCCCTGTACCTTTGACACTTTTCCTTGTTCCTGCCGTATTTCCTTGAGCCCTTTTTGCCTGGTTTATGCTTTCGCATGATTTCCTTCTTCATTACGAATTTTAAGCAGTCAGCAACAATTCTCGCCTTTCACCGTTTAAATGGCAAAAAGGGGGCAAAATATTCCTGGCAAGGAAAGAATTCAGCAAATTATTTAAATGTCCTTTGCTTGGCTTTATTATGGCCAGGCATAGAGTGGATTGGAAAAAAGTGTACCTTGAGATTGTAAGGAAATTACTCCGCAGGGGAGGAAAAGGCGTGGAGGGAGCAGTCGGGCATCAAACGGTGCCCATCGAGGCAATCGTAAGGAAAATTCATGACTTTTACAGGGAAACCGTCAAAGAGGGAATAAAAAGGCTTGTGGATAAAGAAGATCTGGAGCTATGGCCCAAAGGAGTGAAAGACTTCACGGAAGAATATTCGGTATCAATAAACCCAAAGCATCTCGGCAAGCTCGAACGTTATTTGCAAGGCTATTCTGAAGAGTTACAGCGATTGCGCCATTTGAAAAAGCAATTCCATTACAAAGGAAGGGAATATGTCTGGTTGCTTCTCGGAATATCGGCACTTGCACTTGCTCTCGCATTCTTAGGCAGGAGCATAACAGGCTGTGCCGTGCTGTCTAGAAAATCCGGGTCGTATTATGCTGTGCCGGCATTTATAATCTTTGTCACTGCTATGATTTTCTTCTTAAAAAGAAAATTTGCGCGAACTTCACAATGAGTTACTGACAGGAAAATAATCTCCATGGCTTGGTATTCCCAGGACAGAAAAAATTCTAAAATCGCTCCCGATCTGCCGCCGCTACATCAACAACCATGCAATTTCCTCGTTCACGTATTTTGTAAAAAGAAATATAATACTCGCGACGTGGTTGTAATTTTGCCATTTCGGATTCGTCCCTTTTGTGAAAAAAGGCCCGTAAACTCTAAATTGAGGGAATGCCGGCAGAGCACAGGAGCTAGCCTATTCAAGGCAGACCGGGGAGTATGTCAGCCTGACAAACAGGGAGTTAAGGGCAAGTGAAGAAGGCGAGTTCTACCTGAGGAGTGACCCGTCCATGGCTTGCCAAGTAATGAAAGACCAGGATGACGGCATAGCCGAGAGAGCAAGGTAGGCAAAGGAATGACATTTACCGTCTCCTTGCCGATTTGCAGGGAACAGTTTTTTCTTTTCTAAGGATGATTATTGCTTCATCTTTTTTTAATGGGAAGTTTTTTAAGATTGATATAGCGTATTTTCCACTTGTCCAGCTATCAATCTTTAATTTAAGTATGCCAAACATTTTCCTAAGTTTATCCCATTGTTCTCCTTCAGGTAAATCCTCCAACGATCTATCGCCAAAAATTCTCCTAAACCTAGCCCATCTTTCTTTTTTAGTTAATTCTTTCACTAATTTACGTTTTCTTTTTCTCTTCATTTTAAAACTCCTTTTTAATAGCTGGCTCCATTCAACCTCCTTTTTTAACTTCATTTTCTCAAGGTTTGCCAATTATCTCACCCAAAGAGACGCAAACCTTGACAAGCTTTTTTTAATCTTCATACCTTCATTTTATAGTTATTATACAAAACTATAGCATTGACCAACTTTTTCGCTTAAGTACTTCACACCAAATCTATTGTCAAAAACGACGTTCACAAAGCTTACTCTCAGACGACACCCTCGCTTTCCTTCATGAGCTCAAGTTCTTCAGCACAGCGAGGACATCTGCCGAGATGCTTTTTTACGACCTCAACTTCATCGGAAATCAGCCTGTTATGCAGATAATCCAGCATGGCTTCCGTTTTCAAACAGCCAGCAAACAATCTATTGTGTTTTTCTCTTTTTGCTCTTTCTTCCAAAATAGAGAAAAGATTATTAAGTCTTTTTAGTTTCTTTAGCTCTTTTTTATCCATTTTTTACTCAATGTCAAGAAATGTCTTGAAATTTCTTACAATCCACTCGCGATTTTCGATTTCTTCTTTCAGTACTGGATAATCTCTTTTTATTATATCAAAAAGCCTAACCTTCCCTCTTAAAATTCTCGTAAGTACCGTCTTTACAGGAATATTCAGCTTCTTGCTAACTTCATTAACGCTCATGCCTTCTAGAAAGCGGCATTTTATCACCGGCCTGAAATCTGCCGGAAGACGTTCAATCGCATTTTCAATCATGCCCAAGATTTCCTTTGAAATTATCTCTTCCTCGACTTCCTTGTAGAATAAATGTCTAAACTTCTCAGGCACCTGTTTTGGACCGAGGACTTCCTTAAAAGAGACCTTCCTTTCTTTTATATGACTATTTAGCGACAAAATATTCCCGCTTTTTTGCAATTCTCGTCTCTTTTCCCTGCATTTGTAATAAACTATGCTGGCAATGAAAGACGAGAGTTTGCCTTCTTTAAAGTCCTTTATCTTTTGCAAAAGGACAGCCAGAGAATCCTGCCACACGTTTTCTCTATGCTCTTTTAAACCCCATTTTTCGCAGATGTGGAACGCAAGGCCTGTAAACTTTTCCATGAGCACATGCCAAGCATTCTCTTGGCCTCGCAAGCACGCAACTGCAAGCTCCTCATCGCTCAACTCTCGATAAAATTCCATGTCCGGCTCTTTTCTTTCGGAAAAGCTTATAGGGACAGGCACAAGTTTTGGAGGAAAAAGCAGTCTGCGGATTTTCTCAAGTAACGGTTCCTTGACTTCTTTTGCCTCGACAAGCCTTTCTTTTTCAAGTGCAATGGTAACCAGTTTAAAACAGCGTAAGGTATTAAGTAGTATATTCCCTGCATCTGTTACCTCGGAGGGGAAAACCTCAGGCAGAGGCTCGGTCAATCTGATAAAGTTTGTTTCTTCTTTGCAACTTTCACATTCCGCCGCATGGCTTTGCACGACGCTTTTTTCCTCCTGGGAAAGCATGCCTTTTGTGAAGTGAAGCATTGCTTCAACGCTTAGACACCCTTTCAAAAGCTTGCTTTCCTTCTCAAGGCTTTTCTGCATGCCTGCGAAGTTCAAACTCAAGTTGTAGGAAGCCTCTTCTCTCAGCTTTTTAGCGCATTCAGGACATTTATCCAGATGGGCAGAGGCTTTTTTTAGATTTACAAGTTCCTCATTGCCGTCCAAATAAGCCAAGATTTGCTCGGAAGTCAAGTGTTTCATAAAACCTTTTTGGCCCTCGTTTCTTTTTATTTACACTTTGTATGTTTTAATCTCTTTGTCACAGACGACATAAACATCTTTCTTTGATGCTTTAATTTTGATTGCATTTCTATTGGCACTTACTATTTTTAGTCCATAGTGTGTCACTTTTCACCAGATATGTGAAGAAGCCCAAAGATAATGGGACAAGTGTACAAAGCAAAAAGTTCCTGAATAATAATTCGAAAAAATATATTGGATTAAAAACGAAAGGAGGGATATTGAGCAGTAACGAGGGCACCAAAGCAATAAAAAAATTATTTATATGAATCCTTCTCCAAAGTTTACTGGTTATAAGAAGATATGGTAAATGGGCCGCTCCAAAAACCGAGCCAACAGGTCCAACAAGACCCTCTATGAAAGTTTTACTGTCCAAAAAGACCATGGGCAGAAAGTTCAAAATTGATAATGAGACTGCAATTAACAGGGAACTAAGCAATGCGCTATTCGTTAAAAATTTCATTCCCTTGTCTTCTTCTATGAAAGTGCCTAACAGAAGAAAGAGCAAGAACCAAATTGTATTTATTACAACAGTAGTAGTTATTACAGATTTATGGGAAATGAAACTTCCTTCTTCTCTTTTAAACAGGTTTTCATTTTTCTTCAGGGCTTCTATTCTCCTAAGGGAGAAAGGATGCCAATTAACCTTGCCGGTTAGAAATCGAAATAAAACCTGCTTCACTTTCAGAAATACATGAAGGATTTTACTTGAGATTTCGGTGACTTCCGAATTTAAACTGGGCGTCCTACCCGTTCCCGCAAATGAGAAGACGGAAGAAAAAGCCCCTTGGACAGGAAATAAAAAAGTTACTTTTTCTATAGCCTTGGTGACTATATCAGGCGTCATATAAATGTAGCCGGCACGAGCGTCTGCCAGGTACTCTCGCTCCCGCATGGCTTGCGCAATGAACTGCCAGACAATGGACCTTAAAAGAAGTAATCCAATAGAAAAAGTCGCAAAAGAAAGCCCGAGAGATTTCCATTTGACGTATCTAACGGCAATCATCCCATCTCTTGCAATGAAAGTGCTCAAAGTACAAAGAATGGCCAATACGTAACTGAGATAAGTGAGAGTAAATAACCTTGATTGGGTGAACTGCTTCGTCCAGAGAGGAAGGAAATGGTCTTTGTGAACAATGTGACTTATCTCATGCAGGAATATGGCTTTAATCTCATCAGTAGTCAACATCCCTTCCTGGAATAGGTCTACGAGTCTCTGGCTCAACAATAATGATACATTTTTCCCTTTGCCAATAACACCGCAACCTGAAAAACCAGGCAGGTCCTCTTCACTTTTGCCCAAAAGAAGGATTTTTACCGAAGGTTCAAGATTCGTAACTTTCAGCGATTCAAGAAATATGTTTTTTACGTCTTGTAAAGCTTTGCTCTTCGCTTCCCATGGAAAGATTTCCTGATATTTATGCGAATGCAAAAACCATTTATACCCAAATAAGAAATAAAAGGAAATGCCCAAGGGTATTATCAGCCCGTTAAGATGAAAGAAAAAATTTCCAAAGAGATAGAAAAAAACTGCTAACTTATTGTGTCTCCAGTAATCAGCCAACAGCTTAAAGATAGCGCTATAATATGATATACCTCCTTCCCCTGACAACATCCCTAGAGCAGAAAAAATCAAGGGGAACGAAATCAAAGAAATAAAGATAAAGGCAATCCTGAGCGTGTTCTCTGTTGGCACAATGGGAGGCTTCTCCTTCCACAAACAAAGCGTATAAAACCCGCCCAGAAAAAGAAACAACAAAAGGAATGGCCAAAACAAAAGAAAATCTATTCTAATTTTTTCACCTCTATGTTTACTTCCTTTTAGAGCTAAGGTGGGATGAAATAAGTCAAAAGGACAAAATTTGACTGCCCGGCCATGACAAGTCTTACAACGTTTACAATGTCAATATAGTATATAGCACAAATAGAATACAAAGTAAAGCTAAAAACTGCCAGCCCTCGGCAAGGCAGTTTTTCTTACGAGCCTACGCTGAAACGCATAAAAAGAGGTTCTCGGAAATTTGAAGCTACCTTAACAACCGATACTTCCTTCAAATTCTCCTGCGCTTCCCTATTTTAAGCCTTTCGCCCTGCGGGCACGCTCCAGCTCGTTTCTTTTGTTAACGTAATTGAGGCTGATTTGAAGTCAGTAAAGTCAGCCAAAATCAAAAACGAAAAATGAAAGGAGGCAGGAAAAAAATGGAAGTCGAACAATACATTGAGCAATTTAACGACATCGGAGCGAAGCTCAGCGGAAAAGGAAAGCAGAGCATCGCTTTGGCAATAATGCAAGAGGTAGCGAAAGACAGGCGAATGCAAGAAATCACAGAGGCAAGACAAAACAATAACGGCAGCCCGGCAACAGCAAGGCAGATGGCTTACGCAAGAGCGTTGGAAATAGAACTGCCGGAAAACGCAACAAAGAAGGAAGCGACAAAACTGATTACAGAGGCGATAACAAGAAAGAAAAATGGAATGTGAAAAATGCAGCAAAGAGTTTGAGCAGCAAGGGGACGAGAATTTATGTCCCGAGTGCCTGGAGGAATGGCAGGCGTGCATTTTGGTTACGGAATACAAAATCCAACCAACCCAAACGGAGAGCTAAAATGACCGCCGCCAACCTTGAACAAATAACGCAGATAGGAAGACCGCGACGCAGGAACTTGCCAATAACAAGACCAAAACCGAGGCTGGAATACAAACTGATTGGCTATTTTGACACTCACAAGGTCAACGAGGCGTTGAAAGTGGAGGCATACCTCAACAAAGACCCTTACGTGGCAAAACCAATCGCGCACAGCTTCGTGGCAATTTACAGAAAAATTTACAGATAGGCAGGGTAAATTTGTCCTTTCTTTTTTATTTTTTCCTTTTTATTGCCTGATATACTATTCTGTTAAATATTCTGCCAGAAAGTCAAAATTATCTTGCACCCCTTGCTCTAGCGGGATTACCATTCTGTCTAAGGCTATCCTGGGGATGTTCAATACCCTTCCTATTTTTTGCTTGAGGTCTTTTGCATCGCAATCAACTAATATGATCTTCTTGTTAACATTATCAAACAAGTATGACAGCAATGTCCAAATAAAAAAATCTGCCTCTCTAAGACTGCTCCCAATGATAATAAGTTTAGTAGATTTTGCCGCCTCTGTATATGCCATTTGACAAAGCCTAAACATAGAGAGGTGATAAATCTCGTTTTTAATGTAACTCGGTAAAATCAGCTTCTTTCCCCTGGTATATTCTGGTAAGTACCCTATTCTTCCTATCCTTGACCCTGGAAAGTCGTCCATCACTATTTCCAAATTTATTGTCGTTCTTTCCTCTTCTCCCAGCACCTCGCCTTCGTGGAAATTCATCGAACCGTGAGGTTTAATCACCTTTACTAAGCTATCCCCTAATTCATCTAATCCAGCAGGATGAATGCTAATATTATCTGTATAGCCATCTTTTGGAGAGAATTTTCCTTCAATCCACAAGTAATGCTCCAGCAAAATATCATAATTTAATGATACGATTACATCGCCTGATTTTAGCAGTCTAGCAAAACTCTTTATACAAGTGTCGTCATCGCCTTTTACTTTGTTAAGGCTTAAAATATCTATGATGTAATTTTTTATTTTCTCCCTCTCCTCCAATAAAATTTCTCTATCATCTGAATTTGATAAAACCTCCAAATCGATAAATGTCAAATAATTCTCTATATCATCACCCGCATTGCCATATTTGTTCAAAATGTCCGGGTTTAATCTATCCTTCAAATTTTTAAACAATTCTGCTCCAAGCGGAGCTTTGCCACCCGAAATAATCTTTGAAAAACCTGCACCTAGTAAAAACATATGCCCTCAGTAATGATATGATTGGCTATTTTTTCCTGATTTCGGTTCAAACATTCCAATAAATTGTAACAAATTTTCTAAGACCCATCAACAAAAAATTCAAACTCAGGCTGCAATTTAGCAGATGGAAAAAGCGGGAAGCACCGTGCCACACGCAGCCACACGCAGCCACACGCGCCACACGCAGCCACACGCGCCACACGCAGCCACACGCGCCACACGCAGCCACGCAGTACACGCGGGGAAGGAAGGCTGCACGAGGGTGAAGGACGATTCGCAGTAGATATGCCTTAGCGAATACATCTGGCAGTAAACACGTTTACAACAAAAAATAAAAAGCGTATAAAAAATACGAGCACCCCTGCCGCGAGCCGCATCCCGTATTTTTTGTCATTCCGTTAGTCTCCCCCCATTTTAAGGCTTTCGGTCTTGGGACGCGAAACCCATAAAAAGGGACCCCCCGACTTTTTCACTCCATGACAAAAAATTCAATTTTTCAAAAAAAACTGAAAGGGGGTGCTCTGAAAATGCATGACGAAACGCGGATGCTCATCAGCATTGCCGAGCAGGCAGAGGTCGCAAAGCTCAAACTGAATGAGCTTGTGGCGAGCATAAAGCCAGAGCTTGCAGCTCTCAGGCTCAAACAGCTCATAATGAGCATAGAGGAATTCCTCGCGGCGCTCAGGGGAAGCCCGCGAGGTTAAATTCCATTCCTGCCGGTCAGGCTCCAGCCACGCCGGAACACGGGCAGGAAAGTATGCAGCGGCTTGACAAGCCTCAAACTGCATAAAAATAATGAAACAGATAATAAAATAAACAATGAAATAAACAAGAAAATAAGCAATAAAATAAACGGTAAAATAGATAATAAAATAAATAATAAAAAATATATAAAATATATTCGTTCGGTAGCCCTCCGCGGGCTACCTCACAGTGCCGCAGGCGCACCTTTGGCATCAGATTTAGGCTAAAATAGCCTTGAAATGGGATAAAGAATAAGGTAATGAAAGTAAGGGGATAAATAAAGATGGGATTGGGGTTTTGATTCTGATGTTATTGGGGATAATGAGGCTGGGAATCAGAAACATAAAGAATGCAGGCGAAGGTTCAGATAACCCACCATTTTTCTGAATGAACTCCCATGAATCTCGCTAAGCCTTCTCGGGATCGTAGGCCTTTCTGAAATAACTCCTCAGTATGCGAATCCATTCTGGCAGCAGGGAGTCTATATTATCCCTTGCTTTAAGTTCCTGCTCAAGGATTGCTTCATTTACCTTAGCCTTTTCTTGATACTTTTCTTCATACCTTAGCAGCTTATATTTTTCCTCAAGCTCTTTCTTTGTTTTATATTGCATTTTGTTATTTTGTTATTTTAGAGTAGTACTCCGTCGTTTAAAAGCTTTACACCAAATCTATAGTCCTTCCAGAAATCGCCTATAATCACGGATTATACCTTCATTAACTTTTTCACTAAGCCTAACCTTGCCATTGCTTTTGCAATTTCCCTCAAACTTTCTGGGTCTTTTACTAGACCATTTACTAATTCTTCCCCGTCTTTTCTTTTTTTCTCGAGCTCAATTGATGCTTTTCTGTCAAGTATCCAGCCGCATTTTTTGCAATAAATGTTGTGCGGCTCATTTGATTCCTTGCATCTTGGGCAGTCAATGGGTTTGAGCTTGCTCTCCTGGTCTTTTTGCTCAACTTTTTTCTTGCCGTATAAGTTTAGTACAGCATCATCTACATCTCTTCCACTTAAGTGGACATAAACGCCCGGCATTTTGCTGCTCTGCCTCCAGCCAAAAATCACTTTAAGCTGGGCCTCTGTCAGCTTGTCGGCAAGATATGTAGCTCTGCTGTGCCTGAATAAATGAGGATGAACATTCTTTTTTATTCCTGCTTTTTTTGCTGCATTTTTGACCATGTTGCTTACAGCCCGATACTTTAAGTTGTAACTCCAATTGAGTTTGTACTTCTTGCTACTCTTGTGTATGTTCTTGGAAGTTCCGATAACAACCCATAGCGGCGCTCCAGGGTTATTTTTTTCAGGATGTATGTTAAGCCATCCGGATAGGTAGGGAACGGATGCAACTAGCCTTAATCTTCTCTGCCCTGTTTTTCCGCCAACCACGACAACAATTCCATAATCATCAAACTTCACATCGCCAACTCTTAGAGAAGCAATTTCGCCTATCCTGCAGCCGCTTTCATAAAGCATGGAAATCAATGCCTTGTCTCTAGGATGTTCTGCTGCTTCAATCATTTTGCTGATGTCTTCTTCTGTTAATAGGTCACATGGCAGGTCCTGCTTGTCTTTTTTTGCAGTCGTTGTTATCCAGCTGACTTCTTCGGGATAGACGCCTTTCTCATCAATTTTTCTCAGCCACTTGTAGAATTTTTTAAATGTTACCCTGTAATCTTTTTTAGTCCATTCTGTATAGGGCATTTCATTGACTTTTCTCATGATATTCTTGATATCGTCTTTGCCGGCTTTTTCAAAATCTTTCTTAATCCACCGAGCTATCATTGATAAACGATTTAGGTAGTATTCCATTCTTGCTTTACTCAAGCCTTCTGCCGCGCAGTGGTCGTAAAATCTAAGAAGGGTCTTTTTATTTTTTTCAGAAATCTCTTTATGATTTTTTATTCTTTTAACTACCGATTTTATGTTTAGGTCATAATCATGGATGTCTAATTTGATATTTTTCATAGAAATACTACTCGTCGAGCCTTTATAAACTTTTCGGTGTTTTCTGCACTTAAGGTTCAATGCCCCGAACGTGACGCGAAGTTAAGGTGCATAAAACACCCGATTTAGTGCTGATTTAGCGTCGATTCGGTATAGATTTGAGCTAGGCCTGACCGAAGGTTGAACAACAAGTACAAGTTAGGCGGCTTTAAAAAGTTAACGTCCTATATCGCCCGGAGTAAGTGATTATAAAAAAGTTCGGTTTTTTACTATCTATTTTTATCAAATCTCAACATCTCATCTGCCAAACCGTACTTTACGGCCTGCTGAGCGTCCATAAATAAGTCTTTCTTTTTCATATCTTCTTGTATTTTTTTCAATGGCTGACCGGTCAAATTTGCCACCTCTACCTCGAATCTTTTCTGCAATCTGCGAAATTCAAGAACATCATTTTCAACTTCATCTACTTTTCCAAAGGTACAGGCATAAATCTGATGAATCAGCACTCTTCCATTGGGAGAAATAAACCTTTTTCCCTTTTTCCCCGCAGCAAGAACAAGCGCTGCTGCCGACATTGCTTTCCCTATGCAGACAGTCCACACCTCAGGCTTTATGAATCTGAGCGTATCTACAAGAGCAAACACACTGTCTAGCGAGCCACCATAGGAATCGATCAGCAGTTTAATTTCCTTTACAGGATTGTCTCTCTCAAGGTCAAGAAGTTTATTAATAATTTCCTTTACGCTTTTCTCGTTTATGGTTCCCGAGAGGAAAACCGTCCTTGTAAGTTTCTCTTCTTTGTTCTTTTCTTCTGATTCTTCTGACATTTTCTTATTTAAATCTTCCCAAGCATTTAATACAAACAGTAATTCTCTTCACTATTTCACCTTTGAAGGCGGTTACTCTATCAATTAGTTTACTTTTGTCTTTCTCACCGCAAAATTTACATTCCATCTTGCCATCAAAGGTCTTTGGCTTTGACCGTTTTTCTACCATTTGCTTTTGCCCTTTTCGCCGCCTGTCTAATTAACACCTCAACTTCCCTGCTCAAAGCTTCAGCAAAATCAGTTCCTATGCTCATTCCTGCCGCGACTTGTTTTATTTTGCTTGTTATAATTAGCAATTTTCCCATTCTTTTCACCTACGTAATTTTTTCACCGGTATAGCTCCTTTTTATGACCACCGATAACGCCAATCTAAGTAAATTTAAATCTTTTACACCGGATCTATTCTAAATCACTTATCGCTAGAAGTTTTAAAGAGCCTGCCGTCAGCGTGGAAACAACAAATATACTGCACAGTAAGACAATGAGCTGCAAATTTTAGGAATTCAAGCCTTGATTAACGTAATCCTTACCATTGTAGGTGTTGTAATCACCCTTGTACTTGCCCTTATACTTGGGCATCGAAAAAAATCTGTCCCTTTTGTATTCGATGATGTGCGTCATTTTCATGTCTATGTCCCCAAGTATGTCCCGTATGTTCAGTATGGTGTCTTTTGCCTTTATGATAGCCTTTTTGCATTTCGTCTCCAAATCTTCAGCCTTAGCCATTTTGTTAATCAAGGCATTTAGGCTTTTTAAAGTTTATACAGAATTTATCGGAAGGCAAAATTTTGGTATTTCGGGGCAATCTAACCCCATGCTAATCCATAACTCTATAAGACTTAGAAAAGTCTATGTAGGAAGAAGGTTTTAAAGCGAAAAAATAACAAGAAAAAAGAGAGTTGAGACCAAACTAGAAGGAAAATAAGAAAAAATTAAAACAAGTTATTTTTTGAATCTTAAAACTTACGTCGGACCCGAATGTTAATCAGAAGCTCCCTGAGAAAACGGGATAGCCTGCCTCATCAGTGACAAGTGGCTAATCTTGCCAGAGCCAGCACGGTGGCTGGCTTTCGGCCGTTGTAAGAGAACCATTAAGGCCTCATCCAAGTTTTCCTGATAGGCGGGCAATCTCTTTTCGTACGGCTTTTAACTTTTTATTCAGGCTGCTCTTTTCCCCAAGTAGCGCGTCGTAAACAGCATCCGTTTTCTTCTCGGGGTACTTGCATCTCTCGTATCGGAAGCATCCCCTGCATCTGGTCAGGAATCTAATCCGCATCCAGCAGTTTGTTCCTAATTCATTTTGACTGACAATAACGGTATTTCTGTCAATTATCTGTGGCATTTTCTCCTCCGCAAAGCCTTTCAAGGGATCAACTTCACCGTAACTTCCTTTATTCTTTCTCCCATACCGTTGACTTCACCAACTTTGGCCCAGACTTCATATGTGCCATCACCTAATCCGGATTCAAAAACTATGCCTGCACCAGCATGACCTAAGTCATATCTTAGCTGTGCAAACTTCTTCCACTTTTTTGGATTACCCGAACTGAGACCTAATGCTTTCGCGATGTTCTCAAATTTGAAAGATAAATGGCTATCAAGGTAACAGGGATCGCAGATAACCAAATGTCCGCTGTCTACCCCGACAACCCCCAGTTTTGTTTTCCTGTCCTTCATGCGGATCTTCTTCCTTTCTTTTTAATAATCTTCGGGTTTCAGAAACGTTATACCGTTCCCGTCCAAAATAACCCAGATTTTGTCCTTCTCGATTACCCGCAACTTCATGTAATCGGTATCCTCTTTATCGGGCTGCTTCAACATTTCAAGCCCCTTCTTAACCAGCTCGACTCTTTTTTCCCTGTCTTCATATCCGTCGTAGAATAGGTTAGTCGTAAATATCACGGGCACTTTGCCGCAAGCGCCTACTTTTACTAGAATGCCGTCCTCGATCGCCTGTTCCTGCGTATAGGAATAGATTATTTCATCCACTTCTTGCCTCCTTTTTTATCAATTCTCAACCCTGAAATTGTAGCTCCACTTCCGTTTTCCATATTTCCGTAGCAGTTTTCCCAATCTCTTCATGAATTCAATTGGTTTGTTTGTGGCGACGTATAAATTCCTTATTATCAATACGGTTCTGTGCCTAATCTCTTCGTGCACCATTCCCTCCTCTTTGTTTCACATACTTTATCCTGTAAATGTTTTCGGGCTGCATGAATTTTAGGTGTTCTTTCTCCTTTTTTGCCTCCCCATAGGTTTTGAATATCTCCGGTTCGTCTGTCTCCACGGGAATGTAAGGAACTATTTTGTAAGGCACGATTCATCGTCTCCTTTCGGCATTATGTTTTTCTCTTTGAATGAGAAATACTTTCCCCCTCCAACAATGATGTGGTCCAAGGCCTCTATGCCCATAATCTCGCAAGCTTTCGCTAGCCTCTTTGTAATCTCGATGTCGTCTTCGGAAGGGTCGCAATCTCCGCTCGGATGGTTATGCACAAGGATTATCCCCATTGCATTGTTCAAAATAGCAGCTTTAAATATCTCTCTCGGATGCACAACCGCAGCATTAAGCGAGCCTATAGTTACTTCTTCTATGCCTATTACCGCATTCCTTGTGTCGAGGTGTATGCACAGAAAATGTTCCCTGTCCTTTTTGTTCAAATCCATTACAAGATTAGCCACTTCTGAAGGCGAAGTAACAGTAGGCCGGGGCGGAGCATTGTTTTCCCTGACAAGTTCGACTCTTACCTTTAGTTTGTCAAAATCACTAATCTTCTTCTTGGTCATCAATCTCTCTCCTTCCTTTAAGGAACAGCATCAGCTTGTTTTTTACCTGCTCCAGAATGCACCTTATGAACAAGCTGTTTCCTAGGACTTTTCTGAATCCAATGCAGCCTTCTTCGCTTTCACAGCCTAGACACCCCTTGCTTCTTAGCCTGCTTCTGCAATAAGGGGTGCCCTGATAAACCGGCACCCCGAATTGCTCGCTGTATGCCCTCTTTAATTCTCTTGCCAGCTTCGATGATATTCTTATTTTCACGTCAGCCTCCTTTTCTTCCATTAATCCTTCCAATCGTCAAGGAATTTTTTCCTGAACGAATTGTGCGCCGTAAAGTCAACCTCGTAATAATGCAACTTCTCGTCTCTAAGCAATGTGCAAACAATGTTAAAGATTGTATTGGCGGCTGTGGCATTCACGCCCAGACTTTGCTCTCCGGAGTTTAGTCTTTCTGCGCATCCCAATTCTGTCGGCAATCTGTCCTCCGCTTCTGCGATCTCGGGATGCACTTTCAATATGTCTGTTTTTATGCCGTTCGTGGCGCTGCCCTGGATAAAGACCTGTCCTCCAAGCAATTCATTACCGGAATCAATCCATATAGGACTTGAATAGATATTATCGTTTCGCCATTCAGCGATGATTTTCCTTGTCTTCTTGTTGTCAACGCATGAGACCAAAAGCTCCAGTCTGTTTTGGAAAATCTTGTCAAGGGATTCCTTTCCGGTAACGTAGATTGGCACGGAGGCAATTTCTATTCCGAAAGCAAGCGAATAGCGCTTTGCCAGCACCTCTGCCTTGAAATTTCCAATGTCAGCGCTAATGAAATTCTGCCTCAGGATGTTCTTGCTGGCTACCTTATCTCCATCGATTAGCGTATAACTGCCTATGTTTTCAAAGCTTGGACCGCTCATTATCCTGGCGATGTAAGGGACCAATAAACTGCCCGTTCCGCCACACCCAATCTGCACGATATTGCAGTTGCCTGCATAAAATACGAAATGCTCTTTTGGCGTCTTCATGGTTCACCTCTCTATCATCAAGGGTCATCCACATTGAAAGACAACTCCTCAATCAGCCACTCTATTTCGTCTTTCCGAAGAGTGTTGAAAATCTGTGATTTTAGATTTTCAATGTCGCTGGTAACCTCTATCTTCCTGGATGAATCGGCATTTAGCCTGTCAAGTTCTTTGTCGCCCCAGAGACTTCCCTGAACGCGAGGATAATCCTTTTCAAATTTAAACTCCTTTATCTTGATTTGCCTGAACCACGATTTTGGATATTCCTGCCTCAGGTCAAAGATGTCCTCAAGAGGGACCTCTACAGAGCCGTTTCCGGAAGATACCCTGAATTGAACATCCGGCAAGGCGTCTCCTATGTTTCCAATGACCCCGAAAAGCCTCGTTTCTTTTTCGTCTCTGTCGTCCGTTCCGCTGAAAAACGCACTCATCTCGTTGTGTGAATGCACGTCAGCCACAAGAAGGTACTTCTTCTCTTTCTCCTTGTCTCTCTTGAAATCGACCGAAGCACCGCCAACTTCCTGTTTTGGACAGAAGGCGAAATACTCCTTTTTCTCCCTGTCCCAGAATATCTGTATCATTGCCTCAGTCCCGTATCGCATGTTGACGTCCTTGAAGAAACTGATTATCTGCAAAAGTATCCACAACGGTATTTTCGGCAGCTTCATGCGCAAGCCCTGTTTGACAGGCTCCAGGCCCGGAACTTTCTGTGTTAAGGCCGAGAACGTTCCGATTTCGTTCTCCCTTATCTCCACGCCGCCGTTTCCTGCCAATACATAGTTGACCTTTTTCTCTAACTTCTCCGGCATTCCGATTGAGTAGCCGCACAACTTGCTAAAATCCATCTTCATTCCACACCTCCTCAAACTTCTTGTATCCCCGCAGAATTTCAAACGGGAATTTCTTTTTTCCGTTATACTTTCTGAAGAATTGCAGGGTTTTTGATTCCTCGGGTTTGCTCCTGCTACCACCGTTGTCAAGGTCTGCGTTGAACGGCTGGCTGAAAAAAAGCCTTGGCAAAGAGATCAATCCTACAAGGGTCTTGAAGGGACTGTTCAATACATCACTCCCTTGCCCCCAACAAACTCTTCCATCTTCATTGACGTTCGAAAAAGGCACATGAAAAAGCGGCGTGGTGTCAATAACCAGGCCGGTCTTCAGGGCAAAGACGCTTGTGTCTTTCAGTTTCCTGGCGAGACCGAGACCGAATCTCCACAGGAGCGGCGGCACGGGAACCGTGAATTTTTCAATTACTGGACTGGCGTTTTCTTGCTGAATTTCAAACTTCACTTCCTGGATCGAGGCTGGCTGCGTAATTACTATTTTCTCTCCATTTCCGCTTCGGCTGAATGCGATTGTGCCAACAGGCATGAGGCCTGTGTTAAAATCGTAATCCTGCAAAACCAGCTGCTGAAACTTTGGCAGGCTCAGGTACTTGAATTTTTTCTGTCCGTTATTCTCTATTTCCACGTTTACTCCATAGTCATTAATCCTTATCGTAATCATGGCTACCCTCCACTAGACAAGTTTCGTTTCGAACATGTATTCGTGCCCGCAGGAACAGACAAAGGTTATCTGTCTTGGAAATTCAATGAACAACTTGCCTTTTCTTTCTCTGTAGTTAACGCTTTCTATAATCAATGTGTGGCAGTCTTTGTCGTCAATTGACATTCCTTCTTTGCATTCAGGGCACACTACAGAATATCCGCCAAGCTTCCTGAATCTGAGCTGTTTCATTTTCTTTCACCCCCTTGCCTTTCTTGCTGCAATGGCGTCGTATTTCTGCTGTACGGTGCGCTTCTGATCCTCCATCCACTGTCTTTTGATTTCAGGATAAATGCACAGAACAGCGATAACGTATTCCTTATAGCGTCCGAGCTCCTCAAGGATTTGGGCGTTGTATTCCAGAACGTGCCTGTCAAATCCTCTATTGCATTCCTCAAAGACAGTGAAATGCAGTCCCGAATAGGAACTGAATTCGTATTTCTTCTGAAGTTTTTTCACGTCCGGATGAGCGTTGAAAAAATTGTAAAACTCGTAATGATTTTCCCGATACATTTTTTCAAGTTCTTCCACCCATACATGCCATCTGAAATAATAACGCTCTTTCGTCACCCTGACCTTTATCTGGCCAAAGATTGCCCTGAACATCGACCTTACTCTGGCGCTCATAAGCTGCGAACCGACATCCTTTTCGGGCATCTTTAATTTTGTCACATTAACCCCTGCTTTTTTCACGTCCTTCAGCAACCTTGCGTAAGAAATGCGGCTCATCAGGCCTTTCAATTCGTCAATTCCAATCATAGCCTTCTCCTTTCTTCTAAATGTAACTTACCGACGTTGCATCCGGTTCGACGTCTTCAGCTGCCTGGAAGAAATTACTTACTCTGCCATGCCTGCCTAAAAACTCCTTGATTATTCCTGCGTGCTTTTGCAACTCTTCAACGTGGAAGTCGTCTATTGTTTTTCCCGAACAGGACTTGAACCTTTCGCAAAATTCTTCCAGACTTTTCTGCTTTTCCAGGAAATTTTTATCCGATTTCACTTTTAACAGCAATTTCTCTAGCATTTTCCAATCCCTCCATAAAGATAAGCGGGGAAATGCCGCTTTTTTGCACCTCCCCGCCATTTTTTGATTCCTTAACCCTTTGTTCCCGCAACGACCGTGAAGCAAAGATTGCCTTCCTTGTCTTCCGTGATCTGGGCATGAGCCACTTCAGGGAAAATTTCCGAAAGGTTAGTTTGCACTTCTTCCGGCGTAGCGCTAGGGTCTATCTCGATTTCATGCTCGAGATATTTAGCTACTCTGTTTTTCGTCTGTACAGACATCACTCTCACCTCCTTTTTTGCCTTTAATGCGCGTGCCATCTTCTCTTCAGCAAGACTACCCTTGCCAAGAGGCATCCCGCGGACACGACCGGCTTGATTGATTTTCTTATGCTCTCTCTTATTTTTTCGCCCCACCCGTTCCTGATCTTCTCATCAAGCATCGCGTTCAATTCCTTCCTGAATCTGTACATGAACTCCGATTCGAAATTTTCTCTGTTTTCTATCTCGTGCAAAATAATCAGGTCCCGCACGCATGGGATTCCTCTTAGCCTGGCCTCCTTTTCCAAGCTTCCTCGACCATCAATTACTGTTTGCATGGCAAACCTCCTTTAAAAATAAAAAAGCCCCGATTCACCCGGAGCTTCGAAGTTTAATTTTTAAACTTTATTCGACGACAAAATTTAGAAGCAGTTTTTCAATGTTAACACTACCAAAAACTTGCTGATTTTTTCCCGACGATAAAAAGCCATCAAACGAATGATGGTGCTTCGTTTCTGACTCAGTTAAGAGTCGGTTTAGCCCTAATAAAAGAGCTTAAGTTGTGTGATAGACTTTTGGGGTCTTATTATGATAGGGTTTTCCATGTTTAAATACTTTACACCAAATTTATATGGGGCCGGAGATTTAGCAGGTGGGCAGGAAAGCTCGCAGTCTCTAGAGGTTGGGACGGGTATTACAATGAAAAAGGAAGATCTAGAAAAGTTACTTGAGGAATTAGCCTTTTTATTCAAATGCTAGAGTGGAAGTCACCTTTACTTTTTTATTCTTGTCGAGTCCCTTTTCTCTTAACTGGTTCTTGATTTTTTCCTCAACAGACCTGCTGGTGGCGACGGAAATGACTATGGAGAAATCGGCCTTGAGGTCTTTCTCGATGTTCGATATAACCTTAGAAATATGCCACTTTCCGGTTTCTATCTCTATTGCGACCTTTTTCCTGTCTTTTTCTGCCACAATGTCCGCTTCGCCATTAACGGGTTTTTCCATTCTTACCTTATACCCTCGTTTTTCATAATATTTGCCTATTCTATAACGCCAGTATTCATGCTCCAATCCCGCTCTACCGTTCACCTTCCTTAGCTTACAGCCTAATTTTCTGGCTATATCTTCCCCCTTTTTTGTCACTTCAATTAACACTATCCATCCGCTTTTGCTAATAATTTGTTTTGCTTTAATAATTCCTTTTTTTATTAATAATTCCTTAACGACATTCCCGTTTCTTGTGCTTATCTTTAATCTTTTATATCTATTTACTATGCCCGTAAATGGATTGTTTAGTATCTCAATAATGAATCTTTCTTCAATATTTGTTAGTTCTAATTCCTTCTTTTTATCACCTGGCGGAATACCCCCAATTCCGCTTTCTTTTAGCTCTGCGAGGCCGGAATACCCGAAATACCCTCCCATTTTTGCTTTGATTGCTTTGTCTGTTACAAGGCCCTTTTTTAACCTTACTAAAGGTATCTTGATTAAGAAAGGTTCAAACCATCTGCCCTGGAGCTTTACCGTTGCGTAGCCGACTGGCAATTTGCCTAAATATTTTTTGCTTTCACTTTCTAAAAGCATGTAGTTGGCTGCTGTGCTGACGTCAGCTTTATGCTTAAGGTTAAAAGTTAAAGTACAATAAGTATTCCCAAGAGCGGGAATCGAAATCAGGCTTGGATGCTGCGTAACGATAACGATGGATTCGCCAAGTTCTCTTATCTCTCTCATTATTGTTTCGGTAGTTCTTTCGTTTATTACTTCTCGCTTCATAAATAAATGATGTGCTTCCTCAACCAAGATGCAGTGCTTAAATTGTTCCCGGTCGCCTTCCGCAAGACGGTAATGGTGAATCCACAACAAAAGCGCTTCAATGAAAAAGGTTTTGTCCGTATTGGTAAGAGCATCAAGCTCCATGATTACGTTCTTTTTTAAAAGTTCTTCGATACCTACATGATTTCTTACGTTTATTGCTTTGCCCATCTCGCCAAAGCACAAACTTGAGACTGTACGCAGAGTCGAGGCAAGCCAGTTAATTTCTCTGCCTTTTGCCTTGTATCTGCTTATCCATTCAAGAACATCACTCATTGTCGGATATGCCTCTACTTTTCCTTTGTAAATGCCAAATTCCTTATAAACTGCATCGATTGCTTTTTGCATTAAATGGATCACGCCTTCTCCAACATAAAATGCACCAGCCATAATTTCGATAATCTTTTTCAGCCACGTGGTAGGCTGAGTTCCAGCAGGCGGAATCAATGGATTGAACTGAAAAGGCGATACGCTTCTACCAACGGTAAATATCAGGAAATCATGCCCTTCCAGATAAAGCAGTAGGTCGCGATAATTTCTTTTCCAATCGAGAACCAGTATGGGTTTGCCTTTCTTCAAGAGATTCTCTATCAAGATAAAGCCAGCATTGGTTTTACCTGCTCCGCTTCTTCCAAAAATGCCAATATGCTGACAAAGCTCATCTTCCCTCAGACCGAAAGGATAAAGAACTTTCTCATTATAGATGACCATTCCTATCGGATATTCGCCATCGACGACCTCTTTGGGAGGAGGATTGAGTAAAATGTTCTCGCTGCCATCCTGGTTTAACGTTTTTGCGTTCAAAATTTGCAAAATGTTCTCTATTTCTCTCTTACCTTCGGTGTCCTCCGCCAGATAGGCAAACCATAATCTTTCTATTTTGCTCCCAAATATTGGCTTTAGTCTTTTACATAGTTCTTCAACTGTATCTATCATTTCCTATCTTCGCCTCAAGAGAGTAAACCTCAGGATTGGCAATTAATTCCTTTTTTCTTGACGCTATTTTATACTCTTTTATTAAATCCGCTAACTCTTTCCTCAATTGCGTTAAATCACGCCAGCACGATGTTTCTTCTGCCCTTTTCTCCTTTTCTAAGCCGGTTATTTTTCCGTCAAGATTGATTTTCGTCTTTCTATTATCAAGGTTAAAAATTTCGTTATACAGGCATAGGTCTTCAGTCTGTGCAAGCTCGGTCTTGAACTTATCCGCGTCATAGTCTATCCTTTCGAGATTTCTCTTTTTAATGACCCGTCTTTCCCTCATCTGCGATATAAGGTGAAGGATTGAAAATTTCGTGGCGTTTACCTTGTCCGTGAACAAGACGTCAATTAGGTCGCTGCCCGGTTTGTATTTCCAAGCATCAAGAAATTTGTTGATTTCCGATAGGTCCTTTTCGCTTCCGTAAGAAGGTAACAAACCATCCGTTTCATGAGTACGACTATCATAGATTTTTAATCTACCATAAGGCGGAATTACCGATGCGCATTTTGAAAAGCGATAGTCCATTTTTAACTTCTTTCCAGTAGTGAATGCTCATTTAAAAGCTTTACACCAAATCTATACCTTGCATTATCGCTCTCTTTTTCCAGAAGGGGATAGTAATCGCTTAGGTTACAACTGACTAAGAAAGACAACGAGTAAGATTTGCGGACGATGATGACCAAAAAACGAAAGATTTAAATAGTTATATACTCTTATATAACAAAATGACATTGCGAAAAACGTTAAAAATATTGCACTACCCCCAATTGGATACGGTCTTGATGGTAGAAGAATTTATTAGAGAGCACTCCGGGGAATTCAAGAAAAGGTCGCTATGGGAGCATCTGCCAAAGAGAATGATGTACCAGACATTCTGCGTTATTTTTGAGTACCTGTTACAATCGGGCAAAATAGCTTTGGACAGTGAAGGAAAGGTGGGCTGGATATGGAACCCTGCTCTTGTTGAAAAATATCTCAAAAAGCCACATTTGTTCGTAAGATGAAATCAAGAGTAGTGTTCGCGGACGAAAAATTAAAAAGAGCTTTTCATAAACTAAAGGATTCCAAAACTGAGGGTAGAATCTTATACAAGTGGTTAAACCGCGCTTTTGATGATTTAAGAGAAAATGCTTTCTGCGGAACCCAAATCCCCAAGAGGCTTATTCCTGTGGAGTACGTAAGAAAGTACGGCATAAACAACCTTTGGAAGTACGACCTGCCAAAAGCATGGAGATTAATTTATTCTGTCGGTAAGAAAGAAGTTGTTATAATCTCAATCATAATTGAGTGGCTTGACCATAAGGGTTACGAGAGGAAATTCAAATATTAGCACATCTTCCTTTTGCTGACTTCCCCGGATTGGACATATATCTCTATAACTATGTTTACATGCGGAGTAGTTTTCTTGCTTGAAGACGGTTTATTTTTCTAATATCTTTTCTCTCAAAATTTTACCTCTTTTGGTAAGTTCGTACAACCTTCCGACTTTTTCCTTCGGATTAAGACACAATGCAATGCCTTTTTCAACAAAACTTCTTAGAATGTCACTTGTGCTGTTCAGAGAAATTTTCTCGTTAAATTCCTTCGCTTCCCTGCAAATGCGGCTGGGCATTTTGGCTCTGTCCATCGCTCTAATAATGGCTTCTCTCTGCTTGCCTCTCACCAACCAGCTGTACAATCCCAAATTGACTGTATCTTTTCCATGTTTGTTTTCTACCATTAAGACAGTTCTAATTCAGGATAGATATAGTTTACACGGAATCTACACCGAAAGGTATAAAAGGAAAAAATTGTTTATAACAATAAAAAGGAAAAATGAAAAATAGAATGGAAATCCTGCCTCGAATTGAAATAATAGGCAAGGCGCTATGGCTGCCAAGCAAGAAAATGCTGATTGCGGCAGATTTGCATATAAGCTATGAAGAAACGTTTAACAAGCAAAGCATTCTCGTTCCACGCATGCAGTTTAGGGAAACAAGACACGAGCTTGGGCAGCTTCTTAGAAAGGTTAAGCCAAAAACGACCGTCATAAACGGCGACCTGAAAAATGAATTTCGCGAAATCCCTCCGCAGAAAAGGCGCGAAAGGTCAAAGATTATCGAGTTGATGTCCCGCCATACAAGAGAGTTTATACTTGTTAAAGGCAACCCCGATATGATATAATAACCAAGTCTATAACAAAAAAGAAAAAACTTAGGGGGGTTAATTGCTATGACATTAATGACATTTGCATTTTGCATGACCACAAAATTTATAAGTTTGATAAACTTAAAGCTACCGGTTAAGATGATTCAAACATGGAAAGATTCCTTTTTCAAAAGAAATTTTTCCCTCCGGATAATTACGGCCATATTTCTCTTGCCACTAAGTAGTTTCCTTCTCTTTTTTGGTTGTTTAGGTCCAATGGCATTAGTTCAGGTCTTGATTAAAGGTGAAAAGCTCGAGCCCCTGTCTACAGGTTTGCTTGTTGCTTTGGTGGCCCTCGTCTTAGGTTCCTTTGGCTTTTTCGCATCAATAAGATTCCTTACGTATCTTGTACTATCGAAACCCTTTTCTTTTTCGAAAGAAGGGGTCTTTATTGGAAGAGACAAGGCTCTTTTTGGAAAAAAATTTAACTGGGCCTTTTATAAGATAACAAATAGTAATGATGTCTTTATTCCGTGGAATAAAATCGAAAGGATTGAAGCATCACGTGAAAATCCCCCTTGGTTACCATTTAACTTGTTTGCAGTGCTGAGAGTTGGAGAAGAATTTTACTTAACAGTCCTTACTAAAGAAGGTAAGGAATTCAAAAAAACGATTCATGATATTGGAGGATTTCAGAAAAAAGGTTGTCATACAATCTTTCCAATCTGGAACGTGAATATCTTTCCAACAAAAGAAGAAGTCGCATCCTGGAAAAAAATGATTTTTTATTCACTTATTGGACTTTTTGCTTTTGTTGCTTATTCCTTGCTGATAGAGCACTACAAAATTGGTATGAATGCGTGGTCAGTCGGGGGGATGATAACCATCGTTGCTATTTTTTCCTATTTGGTTATATCAAATTTAATAAGGGCCGTAAGAGAAAGATTGGCAAAATAGCCCAGTGCAGAAAGGCTTATTTCAGTCGTTAAAAAGTGAAAAATGACTCCATCCTTGTTTTCGCAAAGTCTACTATTGATAGTCTACCGGCAATCCTTTTGATTCAGGGAGATATTGAGACATCGAGAAAGGAGAAACCGAAAGGAAAGTTAGGAGAAGACGCTGCAGGTATCAAAAAGAGGCAAGAAACTAAGGACAAAAAGAAAAGCCGAAGGCATAAATGTGACTCGTGGGTAATAAATGTTCTTATCGAAAACGTATCAGCGCATTAAGAAGTCTATCTCCAACTAAACCCAGAGATACATAAATTTTATTTTCTTTTTAACCGAAATTACTCCACATGTTTGCAGCAAATACCTCTACTATTAGTTTCTTTTATCTTCTTACATAAGCTAGTGCCTTTACTTTCTCTTGCGAAATAACCACAACATGCACCACTGTTCCGCTACTATCTATTTTTACACATGGCAAGATCCTCGGTGACCATAGCATAACATAAATTCTTTGGAGAGCTATCAACTATTTTCTTGCATAAATCAACATCTTTAGTTTTTATCGCAATATCGAAATAGCATGTGTACCTTCTTCCATTGCCAGTTATTTTTTCACATAAAGCACTATCTTTAGTTAGCACCGCAAGATCACCATAACAACTTTCCCTGATGGAACTGTCAACTATCTCTTCACATAAAGCAACTTCTTTAGCAACCTTTGGGTAACATAAATTCTTTGTGGAGGTATTAATTATTTTTTCGCATAGAGTAGCGTCATCATTTTTCATTGCAAAGTAAGCATAGCACCAGCCCCATCAGTCTCTCGGGGAACGGTCGGTTATTTTTTCGCATAGGTTAGCATTTCCCGTTTTTGTTGCACCACTAAAATAACAACCATCTCTAGAAGGAAAGCCAACACTTATTTTCTCACATAGAGTAGCATCTCGAACTTCTATTGCCACACCAGAATAACAACTATCCTTTCCAGAAATGCTAGTTATTTTCTCACATAAGTTAATATCTTCAACAAGTATTGCAATGTTATCCTAGGAGCGGTCTTTTTCGGAACTAAAGCCTATTTTTTCACATGGACTAGCGTTTTTAGCTTCTACTCCAACATCAGCATAACATTTATCTTTTATAGAACTGTCAATTATTTTTTTCACATAGACTAGAGCCCTTAGTTTCCATTGCGGCACTGACATAGCTCTGATCCTTTAATAACTGGCTGAGTATACAGCCATTCGACAAAAGAGCAAAAAATGCCGATAGCAAACAAATGAAAAATTTTGTCCTCATCTTGCCCTCTTTATACAACTTTACTTAAGATTTAGTTATTTAAGAACTTATCTCTTAAGCAGGTTCTGTTAACATAGATGATGGTAAATGGCCACGTCAGTCCAATTTGTCGCGACATTGCGTTAATGATGCCGCGACATAAAGATTTGTCAATGGAAAGGAAACTTGATCGAAGCTTACCCGAGTCGTAACTGTCCGGCTTACCAAAATTATTGTGTTGGAAAATGTGCCGATTGTAGATACCACATGGAAGAACGAATTTCAGGCGTGAATTATGTGGGCAATGAAACCAAAACTTTTGAGGAAGGAATTAAGTATTACAGAAATACAAAATGGAGGGAAGTGGCTTGCGGATAATTAAAGAACATGCTCTTTTACTGCCTTCCCGTATGTTGAAGGTCATGATGAAACATCGGCCAAGGAGTATTGGCCAAACTACCTGAACCATATATCGCGTAAAGTTTACCATCATAAATGCAGGCACAAACATAGATTGTCCCATCAGAACCTATTGCCGGAGAAGAGTATACCCAAAGACCTGTCTGAAATTCCCACTTCTTTGTTCCATTAGGGTTTATGGCATAAAGGTTACCATCATCAGAACCAACATAGATTGTACCATCAGAGCTTATTGCCACAGAATAATGGACCCAATCACCTGTCTGAAATTCCCACTTCTTTGTCCCATTAGAGTTTATGGCATAAAGTTTTTTATCAAGAGAGCCAACATAGATTGTCCCATCAGAACCTATTGCCGGAGAAGAGTATACCTCACCACCTGCCAGAAATTCCCACTTCTTTGTCCCATTAGAGTTTATGGCATAAAGTTTTTTATCAAGAGAGCCAACATAGATTGTTCCATCAGAACCTATTGCCGGAGAAGAGTATACCTCACCACCTGCCAGAAATTCCCACTTCTTTGTCCCATTAGAGTTTATGGCATAAAGTTTTTTATCAAGAGAGCCAACATAGATTGTTCCATCAGAACCTATTGCCGGAGAAGAATCTACGCCACCGCCTGTTTGGAATTCCCACTTCTTTGTCCCATTAGAGTTTATGGCATAAAGTTTACCGTCCTTAGAGCCAACGTAGATTGTTCCATCAGAACCTATTGCTGGAGAAGAATCTACGTCACCGCCTGTTTCGAATTCCCACTTCTTTGTCCCGTCAGGGTTTATGGCATAAAGTTTATTATCCCTGAAGCCAACATAGATTGTTCCATCGGAACCTATTGCCGGAGAACAGTTTATATATACACCTGTCAGAAATTCCCATTTCTTTGTTCCATCCGGGTTTATGCCATAAAGTTTACCATCTCTACAGCCAAAATAGATTGTCCCATCAGAACCTATTGCCGGAGAAGAAAATATTTGATGGCCTGTTTGGAATTCCCACTTCTTTGTTCCTTCACCTCCAGCACCACCGTTTACGTTAATTTTTATAGCAGTTGATGGGGCATATACCCATTCATAATAACCATCACCCCCTACCCATACACACTTCGCATAACCTTTAGATACAGCTTCGTTAACTTGATCCAAAGTCCAACTCGCAATATCATTTCCATCATTCCATATCTCGGTACCATAAGACCAATTTGTAGCGGACATTATATCTCCTGCATCTAGCTCCCAATTTGCTGCTATTATTATATAATATAACCCCTCCGACGAAGGGGCTATCAAATTAACATTAACTGTATAATCTTTAGTTCCCAGGGCACTATGGTCCACTATTGTCCAATAACTGGTGCTGTGGTCACCCCAACTCGTTGTTGCTCCAACTGGGAAAACTGCACCGCTATGGCCATTATTTACTACCCTTATGTTTAAGCTGCCGGTTACACTTTGTCCCGGTGATACCGTTAGAATAGGATTAGCTTGGTTAATTGTTGCCCCATTTAACGTTCCAGACAATAATGTTATTGTGCTATTATTATAAGGACTAAGTATAATATTAATGCCACCCGTCGTGGAACCAGCACTTACATTCACTCCCTTTGTATAATTACCAACATAACCGACCTTAAATGCTCGCACATAATATTTTCCCGCACTAAGATTAGATATAGTATACTTGCCGTCAGTTCCCGTTGTGCCAGCTCCCAATACATCCCGTCCCATCGGCGGTGACGAGAATTCCTCCAAAACTTCCACAAGTGCCCCTGAAATTGGTGTAATCCCATCGGATTCTGTCACTTTACCGGAAATTCCGCCCTGCTTTGGAGTTATCTCAGTTGTACTGAAATCCCAAACTGGGCTAAAATTAAAGGCACCGTGATTGTCCATAGCTACTATTTTCCAATAGTAATGAGTGCTAGGGTTTAAGGTCCCGGGGTTGCAGGTTGTACCGGACTGCCCAATCGAAATAAGTTGGTCGGGAGTACTATCGTTTGCCTCAAAGTATATATCATAAGTCACTGTGTCACCTGAATCAGGGTCTCCACCAGACCAACTTAGGACAACGTCAACAGATTGACCAGTCGACCCATCCGATGGTGAGGGGCTCGCAGGAATATAGGGCGGAGATGTTTTCACATTTTTTGTTAGCTTTCCCCCTTCTTGGATTACAAAGTAGTTAATCGGAGAGGGGGCTGTGATGAGGTCGTAAAAGAAAGGAGCCGCCTTGTTAATGCCGGTTTCCGTTGCAAATGCAACTTTTATTACATATGCTATATTTTTTAGTATTCCATGAATCTTTCTCATGTAATTTCTTGCTACATCTGTCGAGACCTCCTGCCAAAGCCAATAGCAAATGTTGTCAACATTATCGAGCATAATCGCTATTAGAGCTCCTGCAGTTCCCCATACATCTCCATCTTGCCAAGACTCTGCTAATTTTGCTGCTGCCGCTACATCAATTTTAAGATGCAGAGTACCAAAAGATGGAGTGACATAAATACCAACACACAGATCCAAAAATAACAAGGCACATTTTCCCGTATTTGATATCGTGGCTTTTCCATTGGGTATTCTCCAATTAAAAAGTGACAAAACCTCGGTTAAGTTTTCAAATCCCTTTGTCATTTCTATTCCAAAAGAGCCCTGTCCTAAGGAGTAGCTCGTAGGAGTAGGGGGAGTTGAATAGAATGGAGGCCAGCCCCATTGGTAACTCCATAAGCTTGGTTTCGCGTCGACCCCAGCGACTGCCTGCCACGTCGAACTCCCGCTAGGATATACAGGGGCGGCATAATAAATACATTCAGGATTCATAAATTTAATATTATCTGCGGGTTCGTCCTCAATCCATGGACCGCCATCTCCGTTGGGGGTCCCCATACCCTCTCTTAAAGCCTTTATTCCTTTTTCTAGCGACCCTTCCCCAAGGCTCTTGAGTACATCTATTGCGATTTGTACAGCTCCTTTGCATACTTCTTGATCCTTAATCGTATTTTTAGGGTCGTTAACTATTAAACTAGAAATACGAGAGACTAGATTCCCAAAATCAGCGTGCTTTTCGGCCTTGTTTAGAATTTCTCTTTTCTGATCTGCTGAAGTGAGCAGGAAAAATGGGTTCGTCAAAATTAAACCCTTTGCAGTGCTCCTAGCAGAAAGGTCAATATTTTCCGTCTCTTGAGGTTCCCTGTAACCCAGAAGAATAGGATAATCATTTGAGGAACTAACAATAAGTAATTGTTGCTTTTCACAACGAGGTGTATAAATATCAAACTCAAAGTCCTCCTTTATTGATTTTTGGTCTGATGGAGAATTTATAATTAAGTCTGAAGGCCGAAGAGAAGAACCAGAAGGTAAGGAAATCTTGCCACCAACCTTAACTTTACCCGCTTCCTCTGCCTCTTTTTTTTCCACCTTTTCTTTCAATTCATCGATTTTTTTCTCTATAGCCTTTATTATTCCAAAATGTAATCCGCTTCCCCCACCTTCACCTATAGAAGGAAGAAACATCAGGAAGGAAGTAAAGATAAGAACTCCACACAATAATCTTATATTTTTAATCTTCATAACTATCCGTTTCCTCAAATAGTTTATGCCTAATCTTATTTGAAGTAAAAATTGATTCCCAAATTAAAGACATATTCAATCCCTTGCACGTTCAACTTGAATTTATTTTCTTTTAAAACAATAAAAGCAGGACCTATGTCTAAAGTAAATGTAAGTCTCTTAGTAATGAAGTGCTCTCCACCTACAAAAGCATATCCAACATATCCACTCCCCGATATGCCTTCGGTATCAAAGGTAACATAATCCATCTCTACACCACAGTAAATGACGGTTCTTCTTTCAGGATTCCAATTATAATATGATCTGCCTCCAATAACTGTAATCCCTGAACCAAAAGCTCCTCTTAATTCCGCAGACCATTTCCGACTAATCCCGTACTTTAATGAAACGTAAGGATTACCTAGACCTAATCCTATTCTATGGGTTAAATCATCCGAATAACCTGTATACACAGCACCAACATTTAACAAGGAAATTAACACTAAAACTCTCAAGAATTTTCTTGCCATTTTTGCATTCTCTCAAGGTCTTAGATTTAAAACACAATGATAAACCTGGAAATCTCGTGTTACTTGCCAAAAATAGCAACGAATAAATATTGGAATACTATCTTAAATCAAACCAAACATAGCTTTTCAGATAAAAAACCGACCCGTCACCTGCTTTGTGAAAGGTCGGTCGAAATTCTACTATCCAGTATGTTCAGCAACCTGGCGTTCATGGCTCCTCCAGACCCGCGGCCTTGCACTCCCCGGCAGCCATTGCCTTGGTAGGTTTTTCCTATAGCGAAGTAAACATATATCAAATTTTAAGATTAAAGTCAAGAACTTTTACGCTAAGAAAAGCTAGCCTAAAGGTCGCTTACCCATTTAAAATCGCATACTTGCCATCAAAAAAACGCTGTCGTTTCTAGATATACCTCGTTTTGCCCTTGCCATCTTGATGCTAAACTCAATCAATCCCTGAGTCCCCATATACAAGGCTAGAGCGCCAAGAATTCCATATCCGTAGTTAAAATCCTCGTCTTTCGATTTTGGAATTGCCTCTATTATGCAATAAGTTCCCGCTCCTACAAGGGCCAATGCTAGAAGAAATTCAAAGGCATCTGGTTTTTCTTCTTCTGCATAACAAATATTAGGCATAACTAAACATAAAATCAAAAAAACCATAATGATTCTCTTCATCTCTTTGACCTCCTTTTTTACAGGCGGAAGAAGTACTAATGCTCGCATTCAAAATAAAATGCTGGGCTGTTTTCGGCAGAGGAGTTTACTTTTTCATTTTACGGCGCATTGAATCGATTCAAGTTTTCCTTGACGCATAATGGTAAAAGTTATTTCTTTTTCATCTCTTATGCTTTTGGTCGCTTCGCAGAATTCTTTTGCATCGTTCGTCTCAAACTGGTTAATTCTTTTAATCAGGTCGCCCTTTCTGAACCCGATCTGTCCAGCCACACTTTTTGATTTGACTTTTGTGATCACCACGCCTTTTTCATTAGGATCGATTCCGTATTTGCTGGATAGAGAACTCGTGACGTTGTGGACTTCCATCCCCAGCCATTCTGCTGAGTTATGAGCTTCCGATATTACTGCAGCCGTGCGGATGGTCTCATAGGCTATCAAACCTCCTATCCCTGCCACATCGCCTACGACCCCTACGGCAGCCATTTCCAATGGGAAAGTAACCAAGTCCCTCAGCGTGCAGCTTGTGGCAAAAGCAATGGATAAGCAAATTAAAATAGCTGAAACTTTTCTCTTCATGTTGCCACCTCCTTTCCTTTTTCAGAAATGTGTCACCATTTCATTCCGAGAAGGAATAACCATTGGTTACACTTGTTTTTGCTGGCAGGGTCTTTGGATAGGTCGGTTAATCCCCAACTGTATCTGACCTCAGGAGTTATAATTCCTCCACCTGCTTTAATGTCAAGTCCACCGCAAAAGGTAAGAGCAACAGTCTTTGTTTTTTGGTCTTCTACCTTCTCTGGGTATATGTCAGGTTCAACTGTAACCGTATGAGATAGAACCCACCCAAACTCGGGTCCGATGCCTATAAAGGGAACAGCCTTTTCTGCAGGAAACTCGCCTTTGAACAGCACAGGAATAGAGAGCACCCATAAATTGTAGAGATTAAAATTCACATCCTTTACTTCAGCCGCCCACCAGTTAAGCAAAATGTCGGTTTCAAGCTGGATTTCCTCGGAAAGCTTTACATTGAGCAGACCGCCGAAGCAAAGTCTAACCTTACCGCTCGTCTGGCCGGTTGGTTCTGGTCCCCAATTAAGTGTGTTGTAGTTGCCCCCGAACACGATACCTTTGCCATAGTTTACTTCCCCCATACATGGCGGAGCACCCGCCAAAAAGACTACCAACAGAAGCAGAAGAAATTTTCTCATCCTTTCCTCCCGTTTTCATACGTATCGCCTGTTCACAAAGAATCTAAGAATCCAACTCAATGCTTCGAGCAAGAAAAAAGCTATAGCCGCTTGAGTTCTTGCTGTTTCCAGAATCGCTTTTCGGTCTCTTCTAGCAGGTCTTTCGCACTCTCATTAGCTTCTATTTGCACCTTCACATTCTCGAAAGCCCTTTTTGCACATTTCTCATACTCACCAAGAGGTAGCTTTACTAATGCGTAGGTACGCCAATAATCTCTGAGCACGGTTTTGTGTGATTCCTCCTGAATTCTTTGGCTATAAGAGTCCACAAGAACGCTTCCGGTTATCTCGAGATTTTCAACAACTAAGATGAAGGAATCGCTGAGATAGCCACCAATCGTAGGGTCTTGCTTTTGCGCTTCCAGCGCTCTGCGAAACTCGTCTCTGAGGACCACTCTTATCTGCCTTGCCAGGCTTGTTCTTGCAACAGCCTCGGCATCATATCTCGAGACTTCAGGGTCGGTATAGCCGTGACTCATCCCTCTGTAGAAGTAACTATCTTTTTTCTCCCAGAATTCTTTGGTCGACTTCACCCACTTGGGTTCTTCCATTCGAGGAATAGTCTCCACAATCACAACTCTCGTGTCGCCTCTCTTCATTAAAACTCTTGACGGGCCGCAAGACTGAACAAAAAGTAGCACAGCGCCGATTGCGATAAGAACATACTTTTTCATTTTTTTCACCCCCTTTTACTTCATAAGTTTTTATTTAGTCACAATAAAATTCTAAAATTTCAACGCCTATAACCTTTCTATAAACTTCAGTATGATGCACATAATCTCGTCTTTCCCCTATTTTCGGGAGCTTGCAATATTCATAATAGGTTGAATTTTTACCAGCACCCCCATAATTTATCCTAAATTCAACTCGAAAACTTCTCCAATCTTTCTCCCCTGTATTAACAACATAAAAATAAATTGTAATTTCGCCCAAAGGGCTGGCAAAAATATCTTCACTATACTCACAACGCCAACTTTCTATCGTGGCCTCTCCAGTGGCAACTTTTTCCGGTGGCAACTTTTCGCATCCTAGTGATACAACCAAAGACAAGATGACAAGGAGTAAAATAATCTTTTTCATCTTTCTCACCCCTTTCAATGTGGATTAGCCCGCATGGGCGTTGATTCCATGGAAACCTTGCATATATTTCCGTTGGAATCTTTTCCATGCAGTGTTAGAATAAGTTGTATTTTTTTGCAATGCTTCTCTTTTGACATTGTTTCAAATGTATCCATGAGCCAAACATTCCATTTGGAAACGACCTTAGTCGTGCCTTTAGCCTCGATTGCGACCTTTTCCCCTAGATGAAAGCTTCCGACTTCCGACCTTGACCACGACCTTATTCTTCCAGTCAACCAGTGTTTATGCTCGAAAAGACCTTTCACTTCAATATCATATCTATCAAATACAGCACCCAAACCGTTCACCTCTCTTATATCGAACATGAATACAGGAATTTTTTTAAACAGGGATTCTCTCTTCTTATCAACACATAGCGTTCCGCCCTGGACGTTTGCGACCTTGCTTAGCGTCGAAAAAACAAAGTCAATGTTCTTGACTTCGCTAAGAGACAATAGGCGTTTATCGATTGATAAAATGTCACTAAAATCCACGAAAGCTCTTATCCTGTTATCTGGTTGTATTGAAGCCATGCTGACTCTTGAAAAAGCAAGACCATCTCTATCGGTAAAGACAAGCGGGTCCAAGCTGCCTTTTCCGGAGACGATTTCAAACCTTACAGGTACATCTACTGCAGGCACTTCATTTGCACTCGCCTTTACGGCCACTTTATGTGTCGAAGCGTGTTCTTCTACATAATTTCCCGCGCCAATCAGCCTTAGTGAAGAGATAAGGCTTGCCACTTTATATGTACATTCAAGAGCACGAATTTCGCTGTTTTTGAATAAAGTGTCTGCTACGAATAATGCATAGATATAAGTCCTTAGTGCTTCCATGAAATCACCTTTGTTTTCTTGCTCTTCCCCAAAAGAAAGGCATCTTTCCAAACTCTGCAATCTTTTCTCGTTTTCTTCTGAGGTCTTGCGTTTCATTAATTCTATTTTTATTTGCGGATAGTAAACAAGGAGATAGTAATTGCAAGAGTATTCCTTTCCGTAACGGGTCTTCCGCATCCATTTCTCAAAATAGGTATCTCTAATGCTGGAATCAATGTCCTCCAGGAGCGCCGCCGATGTGCACCTAAGGTCGGCAACAATTTTTCTATCCACCCGGTCATTATAAGCCATGACTTTCCTTTCATACTCTTCCCTTATTTCAAATCCTATTGCGTTGCATATCTGCCTTTTTACATCCTCTAATGCAAGTCGCCAGCCTTCCTTTTCATCTCTTGCGTCCATTGCCACTCCTCTGAAGCAGCCCTCAGGCACAACACCTTTTACCCATTCCGGAATATTGCCCTCTGGGTATCGCTCTATCACTTTCATTGTTGCGCATCCCATAAAGATTAAAGATATGATTAGGAAACCAATCTGTTTCATTTTATTCATATCAATACTTCAAATTCTCGGCCTTTCCCACAAATAAAAAAGGGGCGCAAACATCATTCCCGGCGACGCGTTACGAAGTCCGGGTCTGACTGCCACCCCTTGCCCTTTCGGGCGCAGTGACAGCCTTCTCCGCAGTAACGCGTCAGAGGGTTAACCTCTTTGCGGAAAGGCTCCAATTAGAATTTAAAAGAACTAACTATTTTTCAGACTTTTTAGGCTTGCTCCTTATCTTATAGTATTCAACAAGCGCTTCGCGCACCAATGCATTCTTAGAGGTCCTGCGATGAAAAGCCAACTCACGCAGAAACTCGTCTATCTCTTCATCTAATCTTAATGGGAAAGTACGTATCTTTTTTGCTTTGTATTTTGGTATCATTAATTCTTTTGCGATATTATAATATCATAATATCATAAGATTTGTCAAGTAAAAAGTTAAGATTTTTTGGCTGCCTCCGCTAAATCAATTTTTGGGCCTAGTAAATCCCATCAGATAATTGATTATACTTAATTAGACCTATAAAAGTGAATTTGTCTCTATTATTCCGGGCATGTAGTACATATCTAAATAATCGCTCGCACCAGCCAAATAATCCCCGCCACAAAAAGAGTCAAAGTCGCATAATACAGGCTTACTGCTATATTATCATATTTGGTAGACAAGAATTTCTTATCTTTAATTTCAAACGGAACATAAGGCTTTGATAAAGCGCGAAATTTATCTAGAACCAAAATCTTAATATGAAAATCAGTACACCTTATTCCTATGACACCTACCAGAATCGTAAAAAACAAGAATAATAAACTACCGATAATTAATTCATTAGGCGCACCTGATTTGTCATAAAATGAAAAGATAAAGACTATGGTTCCTGTAGATAAACCTATTATATATTTAATAAAATTCTTATCTTCTTTAATCAGGCCAATAAAGTCGTTGTAACTCTTTTCAATCAGTTCATATCCTTTCTTTTCTTCATTTTCTTTGTTCACTTGATTCACCTCTGTAGGTCTCGCATAATACTAATTTTATGTGCCCTTAAAGAATTCTAATGCTTTGATGCTTCTCTCTTTCAGCCAAGAATCAATTTTATTCTTATCAAAACGCAATAACCTGCCAATTTTTACATAAGGTGTTCTTTTCATCGAAGTCCATGAATAAATGGTGTGCTTGGGGATCCCTAGATACTCGCTTAACTCCCGCACAGTCAAATACTTCTTCTCCATCTTCAACAATCCTCCTAAATGGCCGTTACTCGTTCTTTCTCGCGTCTTTTTAAGTTTTTATTTTTGAATCATTGCCCTTATTCTATCCCGACAGTCTTTGCAGCAATGGACATTGAAGGTAGGCTTAGAGAATTTCAAAAAAACCTCGGCTTCATTAGGACAACGATAGACACCACCGCCGATTAATAGGCAGACCATGCAAGTTAGCTTCTTGCCCGGTATTTCTGGATGTTCCCTTAACAATCTGGTCCCCTCCATCCCTACGCTAACCCTTGGATTCGGTATATAGAAAAAATGCTCATCAATCCGTTTAGTAAGCGCTTTAGCGAAGCGCTTGCAATCTAATATCCGAAGTACGGTCAACTGTCTGTCTCCAAATTCGAGCAAGTCTTTCAGCCCGGCGAAGATGACATCTTCAAGAGTCGCGTTTTTCATTTTCCTCTCTCCTTTCTCCACAAGGCCTTTTCATTATTTCTTCGCCAACGCTAAATCCTCGAGATTACTGGATTTCACTTTCACTAACAACACACCTATTCCACTTACTTCTTCCAGAATAGGGAAAATATATCGATTTTTTATCCTCGGCTAATTCTCTAACAGGAATCAGCAAACGAATCAAGGTTTTATCGTAATCGGAGTCAAAACCCACCAGATAGTAATGATCCACGCCTGTTCTCTTCCACAGGTTAAAGTGCCAATATTTCCGGAAATACTTTTTTCGGCCTTTCTTCCTGTAATTCTGAAGCAAGCTGCTACTCGATACTTCTACCCAGCCTAAATGCTTGTCCAGAAAATCTACCCTGTCGTGATAAACAACGTCCTCGCGGTTATTAACCATTACATATTTTCCACGCAATCTTACGAAATCCCTTTCTCCTTTTCGTGCTTTTCCATTTGCGGTGGTAATTTCAAATTTTGGCTTATACTTTTCCGTTTTCCTTCTTTTGTAAAAGTTTTCTCTTAGCCCCTGTTTTAGTTTATCCGGAAAATTCCTGTAATAGTATCTTGAACGGCAGATGTCGGAACAAAACCTCTGATCTTTGTTCTTTTGAAAAACCTCGAATTTCTTGCCACAATTCAAACAATATCTTGTTTCGGGATAGAAACCAGCCAGATTAAGCGCTCTTTTCCAGCTGCCAAATTTATCTATTATCGTTCTGGAAGTGGGGAAAAGTCCTCTCACAATCAGATTATCGTATTTTTCTGCCGAAATCGGCTCAGCTTCACTTATCGAAAGGATGGATTCAAGGCATTCTTCGTTCGTATAGCGCATACGGTATTTATCTGTCATGGTATTTTATCAAACTATTTAATGGAATATCTGATATATCACTATCTTATTCCACTTCGTCATGGACAATCAGATAATTGGGGCCTCGTCCTTAGTAGCGTTCAAGAGGATGAACCTCTTTAAGGAAAGGCCCCGAATTGAATACATCTCGTTTTTTCTTCAGTCCGATTAATTAACCCACTCTCCCGATGAATGATGGACCATACTTACTTATATAGCGGAAAAAAGAACTTTGTCAAGAGAAATCTTAAAAAGATTTAAAAAGAAACTAAATTTGTATTTAATATATAAAAGTAATTGACTAATAACAATGAAGAAAGTAAAATAAAATGAAAATAAAGTTTGCTAAGGGAGTTCAAAATGCCCACTTCTGATTATCTTAAAAGATTAGAACCAAAATATCTCGTTTCCGGCCCAGCACCCCTCGGCAGAATTCTTAATTACATTAAGAGAATTAAACTTGGTCAATACAAAAGTTCTGTAAGAGGCCCGAGATTAAGAGACCCACAAAATTTAGATGATTGGACCACATGTTTTATGGTGGGCTTAGGATTAATCAAAAAACCAAAAAGGACTCCGACGCTAAAAATTCAGTTAACAAATAATGGCGAAAAAATTTACAGTTTGATAAAAGACCTACCAGCCTTTACCGATAGATTAGGTAAAAGTAAATTGGATATGTTAATCATAAAACAGCAACTTAGAAATTCCCATCCCCAATTGTATCAGTCTCTAAAAGAAGTATTTCTGAGTTCCGATTCCCTAAAAAACTTAGCAATATTTTTTAGAAATAAAAACGTTCGGCATATTGACAGGCGCCAGTTTTACAAAGAATATGGAAAAATCTTTAATATCTATGAGGCTGGATTTAATAGATTACCGAGTATAATTCAAATTGCCGAATTCTGCGATATTCTAATTGAAAATGGTACTAAAATTCGTGTTTACGATCGTGACTATATTAACGAATTTACCATAGCAAAAACTGACGAGGCACTAAGAAATATAATAAAAGAAGACCTTAAAACAGCCCGGCCTAAAAAGGAAAAGTTAGATATAGATGAACAAAATTTTCTATCGGATTTATCAGGTAAAATCTTGCCTGAAAAGAAGAGGTCTGTCGTAACTCTTTTTAAACGAAATACTAGAATAGCTAAAAGATTAAAAATATTGTATCAAGGTAAATGTCAAATATGTAATTTTACGTTTGAAAAAGAAAATGGAGAGAACTACTCAGAAACTCATCACGTAGTTCCTTTGGGTGAGCGAGGTTCTGAGGAGATCAAGAATATAATAGTCCTTTGTGCTAATTGCCATAGGCAACTACATTATGACAAAGCAATTTGGAAAAGCCTTGAAAGGAATGTGCGGCATGTAGAAATAAATGGTCAACTAAAAGAAATCAAATATAAACCTGTTCATTTCAAAGCAATAAGAGAATCCCAACTCCCCTAGCTTACTCCTATACTAAATAGTTAATATCTACCCCGCATTCAAATAAACTATTCTAAATCTGTTCTCTGCCAATATATAGATTATCGGGTAATAGTATAATATCGGCCAATGAAAAGAATGTTTTTATGCTTTTTCCTAATTGAAATGGATTTCTTAAGAATATATCAACGGTAATCTCCTTTAATTCCTTGAGAGACGTTAGTCTATCGAAACCAACCGGAATCCTTAAGTTATTTTTATAATATCTGGTAGAATTTGAATGTTTAAAAAAGTAAACTAAATTCCATCTCCGGTTCCGCGAAAGAGTATCATTAAATTTTCTGCAATGGACGAAGTCTACAGCAGCCAATGTTCCCGAATAAGGGTCGCCATATCCTCGATTTCCTGCCAGTGGGTCAGCATCGTTCCACAATATGAGTGTCCTATCTCGGCTCCAAAAACTACCTAAGGCAAGAGGAGAATTTATAAATAACTTCATTAATGTGCTATTTTTATCAAATAATTCCGTTTCATTTTGTAAAAAATCTCCGAACTTAGATGTTTCAATAACAACAGCGTTAGTAAAGCCAGGATTTCTTCCTATGCGTACATATTCATCGGGACATGCATTTTTCATTTTCTCTAACCTTTTCTTAATAAAGGTGCTATGGATTAACTCTGGTAATTTTCTGTCGACATAATATTCTATTGTTGTGTTTATAAATTTGAACATGTCTACAATCTCAGAATAGGAAGAGGCCGGTACCGGCGGGAGCATATTAGCTGTGTCCATAACTAGACCGCCTGAAGGGCTGTTTGGATTATCTTCAAATGGCCAGTCAAAAGTTAATAGAGGTAAATGAAAAATGAGAGATGCGTTATAAGAGGCTCTATAGATTTTGTGAGCCTCTCTTAGGTGGGTGGTCCCGTCACTATGTGTAATGTACTTTTTACCTGCAAATAAGAATGCTGCTGGCACTTCATTCATTATGGAGGCTACAGCTCTTGCATATCGCTGCATCTCGTTTTGCCCAACAGGGGCATGAGTGGAAATTTCAATACTTAAGATTGGCTCGTCTCTATCATCTGGATTCGTAATTATATAATCTGGTTTATCTAAGGTTAAAATCTGCAAAAGCGTGGGAGAAGTTTGAAATACAGCCTGCCCAGAAACTTCAGAAGCGGATAAATATCTAATTGCAGCATTGTGTTGGGATAATATTGAATTACTGCGTATATACTCTGCTCCTTCCTCTGTTCCTTCAGTGTAATAAATATTAAAATTAGCCATTTAATATCTCCTAATCATTTAATATAGATTCTCTTACAATACTCTTTTCTCCATAACCAACTCTAATTTTATTTCCGTGTAAACAGAATATTATGTAATCATTAGGAAACTCTTCCTTGAGGGGCATAAATTGATTTACACATAATGCCTTTTGTAAATACTGCTGATGCTTATCCAACCAAGCATTTGGTAGGTCAAGTTTTAACTGCAAATCTCTTATCTGGTTTTGATTCATACATTCTAATTTTATAATATCGCCTTTATTAAGTTTTGGTTTTATCTCTACTATCAAAACATAATTTGCCTTTTGCGCAATGATATCAGGCTTTATTGAGCCTTTGCCCCTCTTTTCGCTTTTATCCAACAAAATTATTCCACCATGTAGGCCCGGTGGATTAAAACTTTTTATTTCCCACTTTTTCTTAATTAAAAAATCTCTTAATTCCAAGCCTATCTTTCTTTCAGGTCTCATTATCGTGAACAAGTTATTAAATATTCTTTTACGTGTTCTGAATTACCTTTACCCTGTGTTGAATGAGGGTAACTAAACTCTTGAGGTTCTACGTGCTTAAAATATTTATTGCATATCCTTAATATACCGTCTTTTGAAATTAAGCCTGTGCTTGAATAGCTCAACACTACATCAGCATTTGTCTTTTGAAATATCCCACATATCAAATCACTAAATTCTTTTTGAACCTTACTTCTATAACAAAAGACAGATTTATATCGATCTGACCTATAAAGGCCCTTGTACTGAAGTCTCGGATAATCATATAGAACTAAAGTGTCTAGCAAATGATAAAACCTTGAATATTGCTCCAGAGTATATGGTGGGTCTACATAAAAAACAACTGTTTCTTTTAAAATATCCTTGTATTTATTATCCGCAAAGAAAGAACGCCAGTCAGCACGAAAGGCCCTGTTTTGAAAATCACTGAAAACAATTTTGAACTCAGAACATTTTCTTAAAAAAGCATTAAATATATTTAGCTTTCTTAATTCAATAACCCGGGGGTGGTCTTTTGGCATGTATTCTGCAAAATGCCCTGGAGTAGACTGCGCATATCCCATAGCAGACATTAAACAAGTAAGATATAAGGCCCTTTTATATGCGCCTTTGCCTTCGTTAGAGATTTTTTCTATTGCAAATCTTATGCTGTCTATATCTAAACACTGCTCGGCAGAAAAATATGTATCGGAATAATTGTCAAGAAAAAAGGAAAACTCTTTCTTTTCTTTGTTCAAATTATAAAACGGCAAAATTTCAGATTCAATGTCTTCTTTAGTTATATTGAAAACATTATTCTCAATAAGAGCCCTCCCTATGACAAAACTATACCACTGTATATCATTTGACACAATCCTGTTCCTTGTCTTTAATGCATAGCCAACACAATTTGTTCCCGCCATTAAATCGAATACAGTATCTCCTTTCTGTGTCAATTTTTGTATTTCTGGGATTATAAATCTTAGGAGTTTCCTCTTATTACCCATGTATCTCATTACATTCATACTATGATATTTAATAATCTCCTGTTTTTGGTCCTCGAATAATTCTGCCTGATAGTCCATTTTATCTTACCTTTCTAAAAATTAAAATCCAGTCAAAATCAATTCTTCCGCTGTAATAATTCCGCGCTGTTAATAGCGACCTGTTTCCAAATCTATCTTTAAATGCATCTACCAACTTAAAATTATGTTTGCTCGTCAACATTTCAATAAAAAATCGATGAGTAGGGATTTTTACCTTCCTTACCAAACTATCGCTTATCTTGAATACAACATAACCGCCCTTAACTACGATACTATCAAAAGTATCAAAGACCCGGTCCATATTATTAAAATAATCGGCTACAACCTTACTCATTTTCTTTGTTCCATTTTCGAATAATTGCCTGATTTTCTTATTTATAGTTTCATAATTAGTTAAAGTAGGTATCTGACAATTTGCCAGCGGGATTCGCTCTGTCCCGATAACCTTCTTGTCCAACTCAAAATATTCCTCTCGCTTTGATAGATACCCAAGCCAATACATCTCCAACTTAGTAGTCTCGAGGTATCTTATGGAGCTGATATAGGGAGGATTTGTTACTATAAGCTTAACATTTTTTATTTTGTAAGGCGGCTTTGTTGCATCTCCAACCATTGGCCTGCTCCAGCATTTTTTATCACAGTTACTAAAGAATTCTCTCATATACTTAATACGACTTTCGACAATTTTCCTGAATGCACTAAATACATCGATTTTTCTCTTACCTTCCCTGTCTAGTTTTCTTAGTCTCTTACTATATCCTGGAAATATGTGTTGAGGGTCTGCATTTGACACATTTCGATTCACTGCCGAAAAGCATAGTAAAAGGAAATCCTTAACTCTCTTATCTCTAATCTTTTCAATATTTCTCTTTACCACCACTAAGTCATGTATTACAAAATCCCTATACCAATGGTCCATATTTATGCAATATGGTATCTCTTCCCTTTCAACTTTTTTATTATCGTTCTCTATATTAAACATTAGTTCAACATATGCACTTGCCAATTTTTGCGGAGATATTGAAGTGGTTTTCACTTTCGATGTTAAAATGGCCAATGGATTCAAATCTAACCCATAGCTGTTTCTGCCTAAATATTTTGCTTCCACTAAAGTTGTGCCGGAACCGCAAAGCGGGTCATAAACTATGTCTCCTTTCTGGGTAAACTCTTTTATTGCAAATCTCGGTATTCCGGGTATCAATTTACCGAAAAATCTATGGAACGAATGAATGCCAAGTCTCTCTTCTGTTTTCAGATTCTGTAGTTTCTTAAAATAAGATAATTCTTTATTCATCATTACTCTATAAAAGCTTCTACCTTTTTTATATTTTTCCTATAATAGGCCATATCAGGGAAGACCAACTATTTCTATATTCTATACAATGGCCTACTTGATATTTTATGAACTGGCTCTTATGGCCACAAATCTTTAAGATACTTAACAATTTTCTTATTTACCCCCATGTGAACATGGGGCGCCACAGTTTGGACGTCTTCCCTTAATTGCCTTTCTGCCATTTTAGGCCCGACTGCTTTTCATTTTGCATTTCTTTTTTCCTTGTATTTTAAACATTGGCTTGTATTTTTCGCTCCTTTATCGATTTAAAGTATACCTGGAATAATTAAATTCGTCAATTAGTTTTGGTAAAGTAGTGTACCCTTCAGGTATAACCCAGTTGTTATGACAGGTTTTGTAGATTTTTTCTTTGGCGCTACGGTCATTAACTGCGAATTTGTTGCAATAACTTTTTATTATCTCGTTACACAACCTATGCATTCTCCACATGAAATTTATATACCCATTAGAATTAGCAGAACAACCATAGTGTTCTCTGATATTACCGTCGGACATCATAAAGAAATTTGGATTAACCATATGCAAAACCTTTGAGGTCGCAGTTGCTCCAAAATTCCTTCTACCAACCTTTATACGGCGTAAACTATCAAAAATCTTAATAATAACATCCTCGGCTTTGAACGTCCTACCGTCAACTGTAACATCCTTATCAAAATCTAGGCTCTCCAACTTTTCATCCTTAACTGAAATAAAATATCCCCGTAATTCTTTCAATTTTTGTTGAAGACTACTGATTAAGTCCGGTGTTACTTTAATACGGCATCGCCATTTATTGAGAAAATTCAAAATTACATCTTTTATGTCAATATCTTTTAAATTTCCTAAATTCTCCCATATATCTTTTCTTCTTATGGACTGCAAATAAATTCTGTCACCTTTATCTACGCCCCGCACTTTTTGGTACCTATTTACAATTTCGTTTTCTAACTCTACATAGTCCATTGTAAGAAATGCGGCTTCCTAGGCTTAATAATTTCTTTATGTTCTCCCGGCCATCATAGGTCTACAGCTTTTTGTAATATACCCTCAATTTGCCAATTTTTTGCATTCTGCCTTTCTCATCTGTATATTTCCAAAAATTCCAACCATCTACTGGATAACCACAGATACTGCGCGCGGCCCCTGACGGTGACCTATAAGTCTTACCACCCAGTTGTACTTGTTTAAGATTAATAAGGAAAGCATTAAACGTCTTGCCCTTAGTCCTTCCGTATATCTCAACTTTTGCTGGAGTTTCTTTGCCTGCAACTTCCTCTAAGGCCTTTTCACTCTCAGCCAATTCTAAAACAGATATGTCCTTTTTCTTGACCCCGACCTGATACTCTACCATTAAATTGACCAACTCTTTACCGTTCATCAAAGCAATAGGAGCTTTATAAGGGTCGCTTGCTTCTTTGACAGCCCCTTTTGAAAAATCGCTTGTAGTAATAATCAAACCTTGTTCGTGAGGCCCGAGACTTCCGCGAAGCTGCGTAACAACCGGTGTATGAACATTATGTTTCCACCTTTTAACCTGTACAGCCATCTTCGTTTCAATAACCCCCCCAACTACCAATTTGCCTTTCACGTCTATTCCGCTGTCAGCCGATTTGTTGGTAACTTCAATGCCATCAAACCCGATCTCTGCCAAAAGCTGGCCAATTAATTCTTCAAACTTTTCCGGAGGGATCTTCATAATAGATTTGCGTAGTTTGTCTTTTACCTCTTCATTTCTTTCTTGTATATCCCTCAATAAACCTTTAGGTTCCCATTCTGATAAGCCATATAATCCTCTACCATACACAATAAATCGCGGTTCCTCGCCTCTGCGCAATCTCCTTCTATTCTCAGATCCAATCACAGCAGTTAACGTTGTCTCTGGAGTTGATCCTTTTGTTAAAATCCAACCTTTTTTGACCGCGATGTCTATTATATTCTTATAATGCATCGGTTTCCTATTGGCGAATTCTCTGAGCACTTTTTCAGCAGCATCAGTGAAACTCAATTTTTTCACCATTTTCTACCCGTTACTATAAAATCCAATACCTCTATTTTAGAAGTTCGATGATCTTTAATAATTTTTCTATAACTCTTCAGCTTCTTTTCTTCTTAAATACAGCTTTTGACCTAACTGCTTCTTTTTCTTTTTTTAGCCCTGTAATTCTTGAACCAAGCTCTCGTTTTAGAAAGATATTTGGAATTTGTTTCTATTTTCTTTATAATAAAATCTACTAATTCTGGGGAATATGAATGGCTACCAAAAGCCTTGTAACAATAGTGGTATTTATGGTTTCCCTTTATCCTTTCTTTATATAAAATCGATTGAAAATCATATTGGTTAAAAACAACTTCTTTGGCCATTCTTTCTTTTACTTTATTAATGCAATCTATTTGCCTATACGGGTGAGTCAAACTTGGGTCTTTTGGTACTTGTAGTACGATACCACTCATCTTGCCCTCAGATCCAGAAGAAAGAGTAATATCTGCGTCTTTAGGACTTTTTACTAGCGCGAGCTTGTATTCTATTGAAATGCTATATTTTTTGTCGTTTAAATCTAATATGGTATTACTGATTTGTTTCTGCTTCTGCAAATAGAAATTGGCTATTTCTTTTCCATGTTTTTTTTCAAGAACTGCTGGATCAATAATGCCTGTATCGAAAATCAGACTTAGCATAGCAGGTGAAATTTTATCAACTATACTAATTCCAAACCATCGTTTAAGCGTTTCTACATAATTCAAGACCCCTGCTTGGAACAAACCAACATAAATGGTTTCCAGTTCCTTAATGATTAAATGCATTGCGCTATCGCGAAGATCCGCTATATCTTCTATGTTCTTCCGTATGGGGTCTTTTTCGTTACTGAATACCTTCCCAATGGCATCCCGCAAAGCTATCGACTTTCTGGGTTTGTTTCTTTCCTTAGGATAAAAAATTGATTTTTCTTTTCTTGTGCATTCCAATATATATGCTTTTAATAAAAGTTCCCAAGCATTACAGAAAAAGAAAGAGAAGGACTCAATGCGATACTTAATTGTTGGTTTATTATATACCTCTAAGCTTAATAAAAAGGCTTCTTGGCTTTTTTCTATCAATTGTTTAGATAATCTCTTCATAGTCTAACCACCTAAATATCACACCTCTCTTAATAAATCTTTCCCCATTTCTCTTCACAAATATAGCAAAAACGACCACGAAAAGCAATAAAAAAACCGCCTCACGCGTTACGTTTGGCAGTTTTAAAACCCCTATTGTTGCTATTCGATACCGTATATCTCTATACCCGCTCCCTCGTTTAGCGAATTGCGGCCCGACCCAAAAAGCTACTTACCGTTTTTTGCCCGGAGAAATCTCTGGGTCAATCCAATATCCCTGAGCAGCACCTTCTTCGTGGGGCTCTGAAAAAGCTTCCAATTCTAAGCCACACTTCTTACATTTAGCAAATACTCTGTTTCCTTCCTGCCGCGATGGGAAAATCCAGTTAGCCAAATTAGCGTCATTGAATACATTACCACATTGACAGCGATTTTTCACCAAAAACTCCTTCAGGAATAGAAATACGAATAATTTTTCAACCCACAATAAAAATGTCGTTACTAACTTTTCTTTTCAAGCACTACTCTACGCCCAAAGGAAACAGCTTCTCTTTCTAGGAATTTCTTTATCGCCTTATTTATATCGGACCCGGTCTCAATAGCATGTTTCCTCAGAACTTCATCAGCCTTAAGGGCTGCAACTACCTCTCGATTAATCGTATCCTTAATATGATCGAGAAGGGTGTCAATGGATTCAAAGCTTTCAATGCGGTACTCATTCTCATTCGATTTGCAAATTAGATACGTTTTTACTAAGCGTGACCTTGCCGGAGTCCTTCTTTTTACAATGCATTCTAAAACATATAAGCTATATAGGAAATCAATACTCAACGCTTCTATTGGAAGGGCTATTTGTAACTCGGCATACTTAAACGCATATTTTGTAAACTGGTCCAATGCATGTTTCGTATCGAAACTATCTCCTTTAGTTTCAAGGGCAATCCCATTTATTAAAATATCTGGGCCTGCTTCTTTTTCTTTTTGTACTGTAAATCTCGTTCCTATTTCAGAAAGATATTTTGCAATAACCTGCCTTACCGTTTTTTCATCCATAATTTTCCCACAATTGAAATTGGCATCATCCAGATTTACCTTCTCGAAAGCGAAAACTTATAGAAAAAGCAAATCCGACCGCCCTCATATAGAAATCATCCTCGTGGCTTCAATTTCTTATCGACCTTTTTACTCACTCCTTTCTAATATCCTCTGCAAAATGTCTTAAAGTTTCATTTTGTTTATTTAACATATTCCTATTTTCGATTACGCAGACAATTGTAAGAAGTGCGAAGAAAAAGAATATAATAAAATCGCCAATTCTATGGTGTTTGAACAAAGGAAACAATAAAATCAAAGAACTAATTAAAGAAGCAGAAGCAATAGCAGAGCCAATATTTTTTAGGTAGATTATCCGCTCTATCCTCCTAATAGTGTCGCCTCCGTATTTTTTCTGTATATCCGCCATACATAACAAATAATCATTGTAAGGATGGGGAGGTGTTGGTTCCGTTTCAACTATTTTACATCCTTTAATTCTAATTAATAAAATTCCTTCTTGAACTAATAATCCAATAAAATATGAAATAGTTATAAAGATTATAAACCTTAAGAAATTTTGTGAGATATAATTAATAGAACATATTAAATTTCCATCGCAAGTGTATTTTATGCTTGCCAACACTACACTACCACCGACAACATAGGTTAAATCACGCATCAAAAAATTTTCGTACATTCTACCAACGATGTCCCTAATCTCCCCTGTCATTTAAACATTTACCCCTTTCTATTTTGGTTCGAAAATGACATATAACTAAGAATAATCGAACTGCCCCCTTGTACTCCCAAATTAAAAAGTGGGGCGACCTCCACTTTTAGAGAACGCCGCTTAAATAATTTCTATTCGGTTGTTCAGTGGAGGTCTTTAGTTCTATTCTCTTTCCAACAATTTTTTATATCGTTATAGCTGGGAAATCAAGCGAAAATTCGCTATTTGAAATGCCTTGAAAACCGCGGATGTGCCATCAGTTCTTGCTTAATCTTCTGAGTTGCATTGTTATATTTGAGCATTTCCCTTTTGAAATCAGTGATTAGTTTTATGTTGTTTGTCTTAGACGAAACCTTTGCAAGTAAATCTATCAAACCCGATGCTATGTCTGCCAGAAACCATAGACTTGCTTTAACTAATAGCGTGTCTTCTTGGTCAAAATACCTAAGCAAAAATCCCTTTTCCGAAAAATCTGTTATACTTTGCGTCATTACCAATGGCGCGTGAATAAAAAAATCACTTATCGACCTTTTCAAGTATTTTATTTTTTTGGATTGTTCAGGATAATTTTCCTCTAGCCATTTATAGCAATAGTCTTTTAGGTTCTTTTTCTCTTCCAAAGTTCCATCATTCCTCTCAATAACAAAAAGGTTTCGCTCTGGAAAAATTAAGGCATAAGATGCTCTTTCCCCGGCCTCAAGAGCTTGCCTCATATTCATTGCAACTTGAACTTGATGCAAACGCACTGCAGACAATAAACCTAACCATAAAGAGTTATATGTCAGAGAAAGATATGATACAAAAATGTGGGTTTCAGGAATATTAACGACTTCGAAAAATCGGGACAAAAACCTAATTAACTCATTAGAAGTATCAAATACTTCTCCGTATCTTTCCCTTGCAGTCATGAGAAGTTTATGTTCTTCTTCAGATATATCCAATATTGAAAAGTATTCACTCATAGGTCTTCTCCGTTAAATTATATATTACCAATTTTCAGATTTGGAAGCACAACAAAAAAGCGGGGCAACCTTGTCTCTCCTAATCCTTACTTAGCCTGCTCCTTTCCTTATGTAAATCTTCGATTAAGCCCTTAGTTTGTCTATGTATCTTTCTATTCATTTCCATAAATTCACATAATTCAGGGCTTTTCGAAATTTTCTGTTTTACATTAGATGCTATAGCCTCAAAAACTTCTCTGCCAAGGTCCTTAAACATCATGCCCGCTATAATAATAGATTCATTATCAACCCTCTTATTCGAAAGAGAAAAATCTTTAACCAATTCATTAAAATATTCTTCTAAAGTTTGGTCCCGAAAGATTAAATTTTGCAAAAGAATCCCATGAGAATTTTCGCCCCCTATGGATTTACCCCCTACAGTTGCAGCATAACATATTCCTTCTCCGATACCTCCTTCCAAGTATTCTTTTCCTATCCTATTTCTAATTTCTTCATTCACAATATCTCTAAACTGAATGAAATTCTGATTACGCAAATGGATAAAGGCCATGATACCTTTGGAAAATTCGTTCAATTTCTCAATGACCTTTCTGTTTAAGTCACCCACGAGATAAAAACTTTCTTGTTTTATTTTTTCCCAGAGGGGATATCCTTCTTCTACACATAACCCATGCAGTATTCGAAAAGAAGAGGGCAGACTGACTCTTTCCAGACAACGGGCCAACACTTCCAAGTCTATACACAATGGCTTTAGAATCTTTTCTGAGGCATCTGTATTTCTTCTCCTTTGTTCACTTTTTCCATATTGACGAAGGGAAAGGAAAGTCATCAATGCCAAAAGCAACGTTCCTATAGCAACAAACCACGCAGGTTCTTTTAACGCATTCAAAATTCCTTTTAGTATATCCAAAACTGCAACTCCAATTCTAAATTCCATATATCTAGCTCTTCACCAAAAGACCCGTCGACAAACAAAAAGCGGGGCAACCTGACGTAAGACCCCCCGTTACTTATCTATTTTATTTTCTTATATCTCTCTATTATCTCACTATTTTCTAATATCCTTTCCCCTATCTCATGTGCTGTAGATTCATAATCGGTTACGCCTTGGCTCATTCTCCATACAACACCTAAGTCTATTCTCTTTTTCCCAACCTTCTCAAATTTGTATACCTTCACCCCTGGATGTCTTTTTTCCTTTAGTGGCATTACCCAAACTTCGAATTTGTCACCCTTTCTTTCTTTAATCCTATTATCTTTCATTTTAATTTCCTCCAAAAACCTTTATTTCTTATATTTTAAATATCCAATGAACTCCTCAATTAAATGTTCAAACTGTACATAATCGGTAGGAGGTCTTAATGGCTTTCTTCTAAAATGTTCTTCTAGATTTGGCGAGCTGAAACATTCTTCTATATTACCACAAACTCCACGAGCCCAATGTTGCTTTTCCCCTTTATATTTTTCTTCTAAGTATTTCAAAAGAGGATACGATATATCTGAAAATAACTTTCGAAGTTTTCGATAATAAAATATATATTTCTTTTTATCGTCTTCCGATGGACTTTGTCTTCTATCATAGACATGCGAAATAAAATTTATAAAATCATTAAATACGCTCCAAAATTTTTTCGCTTTTAACTGTATTCTCTTATCCGAAATCAGTCTATCATATAGATATTTGAAAATAAAAAATAATCCAATAATCCATATTATCCTTAACAGGTTTAGAGAAAAAAACTCTTTAAATAGAAACGGTATAATCTTTGAAAAAACATATAAGCGGTCTAAAACAAAAGAAATTAGTGGTAATATCCACAGTAAAAATTTTAGCACTTTTTTCATAAACGCAAGAGCATTGCTCACCCGATTACTCTCCTGAGACTCGACAAAAAAGCGGAGCGACCTGACCGAGAGACCCCGCTTTAATAGTTCCTATTCAATTGCTTATGTCAGGTCGTTACCCTCTGTCAATATGTGCCAAATTGAGACCAATAGAGGGCCAGAATGCCAACTATCGGCGAATATGTTTATCGTCAGTGTTATGATTTTTCGTCGCTTATTTTTGGTCTTGCCTACTTATCCTCTTAACCCTTAGAAATAGATGAATATATGGAAAAAGCCAAGTTATCGTTCCGATACATAAGACAACAACGCCCACAGAAAGCGTTGTCCAGCTTCCAGCGATAGTCCCCACTATTATTCCTACAATTAAGAGTATTCCCCCAAATATCACAACAGTAGTGCCAAGTGCGATAATTTCTCGCCAAAGTCGTTCAAGCATAATGCCTCGAGTAGTAAAGCATGGAACCAGAAACATGGCATACAACGCTCCAAGAATCTGTAGAACTGGAATAGAAAGCCTGTCAGGCATTGTCCTTTCAGTAAAGACCTCTACCCCTAGAATTGCGAGAATGAAACTAAGAATTGCCAAAAAGACAATTATTCCAAAAAGAATCACAGTGACTTTATCACGTTTAGCCGGTGCGAGAACTCCAGCAGAGAATACAAACAAAAAAGTAACTACAAACGCACTCACGCCATCAAGAAATGTCTGATTCTGAAACCCAACTCCGACGAGTATTAAGCCTAATAGTAAATTGAGAACTACAGCAATCAAGATAGCTAATGGTAGAAATATCAGCCAGCGAAAAACCCCCGTTTTATTTTTAACACTAGTTTGATTTTGATTATGCCACATATTCAACCGTGAAGTGCAACCATGAGCCAAAAAACTAAATAATGTCCCTCACTGATAATTTTTCTCTTGTCCCTACTTGTTTTTTCTCTAACGGCTCTTTCTCAGCTACTCGCGTCCCACGCCATTTCTTTCAAAAAATCTTTTATTTCAAGGGAAGTTCCCACAGATTGCCTTTTTCGAACTTTTTGGTTCTATACTCCTCTTGCCGAAAGCTTACTCAAGTGTAGCAAAATTATTTCTATCCGGTCAATAACTTACTCTATTCAGAACAATTCTCGGGTTCTTTTCGCTCCAGAATTTGTTACCATTTTGTTACCACATTTCCGCCAAAATGCGATAAATTGTGATAAACTCCGATAAGGTGAAAAATCCCAAATTGCATTGATTTTTCAAGAAGTTTTGGGATTTTCGTCTATATTTTTACTACCCTTCTTTTTGCCCCTCTTCGGTTTACGAAACCGTTGCTCTACCAACTGAGCTACGCCGGCATCTATTTCCTTTTGGTGCAGGCTTTGCCCAATGTTCTGCCTAGGGGGCAACGCGTAAAGAAATTCTTTTTGGACAGCACTTA